>Ga0105053_10002092_pt1 | contig 31374 bp, 53 predicted proteins | sample BON01_FD_78093 | JGI IMG/M metagenome (GOLD analysis project Ga0105053, IMG submission 78093) | Freshwater microbial communities from Lake Bonney liftoff mats and glacier meltwater in Antarctica - BON-01 | ecosystem: Environmental > Aquatic > Freshwater > Ice > Glacier meltwater | place: Lake... | reverse complement strand
ATATTTCGGTATCGTCTGAATAACATTCGCACTCTGAGAACGTGGCTCCTAAGCAATTAAACTCTGGCTTAGGCAAGTAGTCATAAACTTTCCCCCAGAAAGACTTAACGGCAACTTCAATCTGTGATATGGCCAAAAGAGCATTTTTAATTGCACTTTTTTCTACACTAGATATGCTTGATGCAAAGTCTTGTTTATCTGAAATAAAGTCCACTTCTGAGTGAACCCAGTAAGTTTTGTTGATAACATCAACAAAATTCATAACTTCTGGATATTCAAAAGGCTTGTAATTAATTCGCTTTTCAAAAATGCTCATATGTATAGCTCCACTAAGATAACTAGTGTATTATACAATCGTCTTTAGTTGTCAAAAAATTAAAATTTTGTTTGTACTACATCTTAATTTTCGTTATTTTTACATCAAAACACTCAATCCAAAATTGTCTAAGAAGCTCTTCTTCTTCTGTGGTTACGTGCTGAATATTACCTATTTTCCATTCGTGTATTCCAACGCTAACCAACGCTCTAGCACAACTGCTACACGGTATTCCAGTTATATAAATTACTGAATTATCTAAGCTTATTCCATTTTTTGCACATGAAAAAATTGCGTTGATTTCTGCATGATTGATAAATTTATATTTGTGCTTTTCGTGTCTGTTATTTGGAATTATGGAATCTGGACTATTTGCCGGGAACCCATTGAATCCAGTAGAAATAATCCTATTGTTTTTTACAATAATACATCCGTGTTGAGTATTAGAGTCGTGGGATCTTTTAGATACAGAAAACGCTATGTCTAGATAATAACTATCTATGTTTTTTCTAAGATACGATTTGTCAATACACTTACTGTTATCAATTCCTATTTTTTTATATTTATCAATATCCATCTAAAACATTCTCTGCTTCTAGTTTTATTTTAGAGTCCATAACACAGTCAAGTGCATATGATGCTATTTGATATTTGATATCTTCTTTTGCTTGGTTAAAGTCAGGGTTTTCTTGTTTTGTTAATTCTATTATTGTTTTAATTATATTGTTAGTAGTTTCATTTATCATATGTGATGATCCACTGGGAAATTTTCCTTAGCTTTCATAATATCATAAACTTCTGTAAAACTTATAGGTCTATAGTCTTCTATCTTTCCGTCAAGTCTCTTATATGCACAATCTATTCCAATATCCATCGATCTAGAGCTATCTTCCTGTAAGTTACCGTGGGAATGTCCGAAGAGTTGCCACGCACCGTAATGCCTTTTATTCCATACCCTCATGGCATAATGCATTAGGACTATATTGTATTCTTTATTTATATTTACCTCTGAATAATCCCCACATGATTCAAATCTTTCTTGACATAATAAGTCTTTTCTTATTATTTTATCATGATTTCCAAAGATATAATGTATTTTTCCATGCAAGGAATATAGAATCTTTCTTAGATAATTCCGGTCCTTACCAAGGAAAATGTCACCATTATAGAAAACTATGTCATCTTTTTTTACATAATTATTCCAATTTTTGATTAAAACCTCATCATGAGTATATATATTTTCAAATGGTCTATTCTCATATTTGAGAATATTTTCGTGACCAAAATGATGATCAGAAGAAAACCATATATTGTTAATATCCGTGTTAATTTTAAACATAGAAATCACATTTCTCAATAATTAATCTACCGTTTTCTTTTAAGGTTTTTTGAATACAATCCGCTAAGTCGAAAACTTTCTTATCTTCAAGCGTATATTTAATTAATTCATCTTGGTCGTCAAATAATCCAGCAACATATCTTTCTTTATGCATTTCTACAACAAGAGAAAAAAAGGTTTTTTTTGTTAGTTCTTTAATGATCCCACTATCTTTCTCTATTGTATTAATTTTTTCCATTGTAATGCTCCAGTAGCTTGCTTAGTAATAATGCTTCTTGTTCTGCGTCGGGCATAGCTCTGTGTCTTCCATATGGAACTAATCCTATGGACTTTAGTGCTATGTCTAAATTAGGTGCTTTCATATGTTCTTTATAATATGGACTAAATCTAAATAAGGTCCCTATGTCGATAGCTCTTCTAGAAAGAGGCATGTCTTTATTCCCAGCTAATGAAAACATGTATTGTAATAACGGTATTTCATAAGAGATTGGCCACGCAGACAAAATACTGTTGTTTCCATTGCAAAATTCAATCAATCTTTCACAAACTTCATCTATAGGTTTTCCATCTTTTACAACGGCGTCAGCAGTTATTCCAGTATAATTAACAATAAATTCGGGAATATTGTTTTCGATTCCTGGTGTTTGTATTAAAGACTCATATTTGCCTAAAACTTCATATGTCTCAGGATGTAATTTTACGCATCCAATTTCCAAAGGAATGGGAAACTTACCTTGATCAAATATTCCAGTGGTTTCAAAATCAATAACTATAATAGGATCTTTCATATCTTCTTTCTTGTTTTTAAATATTTATTTCCAACAAAGACATCTTCTGGCACTATGTTTAGCAAGTCTTGCCAAATAATCTCATGACCATCTAGATACAACTTTTGTAAACTTTCTGCTGTTTCGTTTTCGGTTCCAGTAAACTTGTTTGGAAAATCTGACTGAACTCTATTGCAGTCTTGGGCCACAAGATTGTTCAATGAATTAAAACATCCAAGTTCGTTATATTTATCTGACTTAAGAAAGTAGTTAGTTAAATATGATTCTAAATAATTTGGGCTTTTGATATCTGTTTTGCATTCTAACAAAGCATCGATGATATCTTTGATTCTATACACAGAACCCATTAAATCAATAGGATATCCAAAATGAGAAGAGGATTTTTTATAATCCCATGTGCAAAATTCATTGTTTACCTTGGTAAAATTAATGACTGACTTGGGAAGTATGTTGTGGCCTAATCTTAAAGAAAATCCTAATAGATTTTCATTTTTATCTAGTACGTCAGAGACATTTTTCATATGAAACTGTCTTATCCAAACACAGTCATCGCAACCGAACAGAACATACTTACTTCCTTGTCCATCAAAATAAATTCTAGTTAATAATTCAATTATGCATTTATGAAAATCATTCTTGTCTTCTACAAAGTCATATCCATCACTCTTGATTTCTCTATACTTATCTAATGAATCACAGACAATACATATTTCATCTTTTATATTTTCAGATATACAATATTTATATGACTCTAAGTATGACTCTAATTGCAAAGGTCTGTCTTTTGTAAAAACTACTGATGCTAACATGTATCATTTCCTTTATTTCTTAACAAACTACTTTCACATTAAGTTCGCACAATAGATTATAGATATCTGGATGATTTAGATAATCTCCACAACAATCTCTGTACAGCGTAACACTATACCCATATTGCAATAAGTCTAGTACCGAGCTTAATATATCTGTTGATAAATTAAATCCACATATGGCTATTTCTTTATCATTCATAGCTTTTATTTGTTCTGATATATAATTATTCTTAAAGAAAGAAAAAGTGTTCTTGGTAAATATACTTTGAATTTTTTTTGACTTTATGTTTTTTATATAGTGCAACAAAGGCATTGAATCAGAAGTGTTATCCATAGAATGCTCGGGCATATATGTGAACTCTTTATCATTTTTATTATGGCTATCGTTTATAATAAAACAGCTATCAAATTTCTCTGATAGCTGCACAATGTTGTTTATTATTTGATTATTATTTATGTTAGATATAAGAGATCCGGGTCTAAGTATACCATGGCATAAGTTTAATATTATTAATATCATTGTTTTGACTTTAGATTCATCTTTCCTAGTTCAAGTAGATTAGTCACTAACGGAAGAAGCGTTGCTTCTTGTAAACCAAGAACTTGTTCATAGTTTAGATCTAGTTCTTCTAGAGTAACCTTTTGAATAGGGTTCTTCACACCATCTTGCACTTCACACAAATCACACGAAATTCTCAATTCATAGGTACGTTCTGACATATTTAAGCTTCCTTATCAAGGTGTTGTTTAACGCACAACTTAGCGTTTTCCCATATAACCGGATGTTCTTTTAAATAATTTTTTCTTCCGAATGCAAAAGATATTTTTTCTATTTGTACTTTGTCAAATCCGCCTTTTTTGTACAAAGTATCTCCTATCCAAGCACAAGCAACACAAACCTCTTTGCAAGAGGGAAGCAGCTTTAATATGGTTTTAAATCCTATATTAGTTTTAACAAATTCTTCTAGTCTTATTCTATCTTCTTTGGAAATCATTTCAAACTTCTTATCTTCTTTTTTACATCTTCGTCCTGTGCTTTAGATAATTCTGATTTTAGAACCTTCCAAACAGCAGGATTGTCCTTAGTATTATCGATAGCTTCCTTGGTTTGTTCCAAAGCTTTTGTATCTTTTGTCCATTTATATGCAGTTATTATTCCATAGATAATCACAGCGGCAATAGCTATGGTCAAAATCAAGCCAAGATAACCTTGTGCTGCCTCCATAGCCACAGAAATTCCAATTAAAATTGCACCAGTAACGCCTACTGAGATACCAATTTTAAGACTATATAATGCAGCAAGAACTCCACCAACTACTATGACTATTCCACCAAGAAAAGCTATTCTTCCAAGGCTGACAGATGTTTGACTTGGTTCTTTAGGAACCGTTGATCCTGGAACATTCTGCAAAACTGTTCCGTTTTTTAGATCTATTTTAGTCATTGCTTCGTTTGCGGGATTATTAGGCTGAGTGGTTTTAACCACAAGATTCTCTTTGGTAGTGTGTTTAATTCCATCTTGGTCGACAGTAACTGTTTCTTTAGCAAAAATAGTTTCCGCTATTCCGCCTTCTATTCCAAGAGAAGAACATCCGTTAAGTAGAAATATCGATGTTAGAATAAAGATTTTTAAGAAATTGAACATTTTGTTTTTCCTCATCTTTGTAGAGAACATTTAGTAGATCTTTTATTTCAAAAATCTTGTCCTGTACTAGTAGTATTGGAAAAACTAGTGCTTTATAATCCTCGTTACTTAGTAAAAATGATTTACAATCTGATAATATGCATTCGTATTCATATGGCAAACTGTTAGAAGTATTGTATTTTATAGAATGGCTATGTTTATTAACTTCTTTAACAGAATTAAATTTAGTTAATTGATTTTCTATAAAATCTATTATCTCATTTTTTCTATAATTTTTCTTATCTAAAAATTGCTTATAAATTTGAATAGATTTGTTCAGTACCAGCCAGTCTAATACTTGGTTATCCATATATCATAATATACAATTAAATTTATTAAAATAACTAGAATAAATATAGTCTTCTGCACACTTATAACTTAATGCGTTATTGAAATTATTTAAAATTGCACCTTTTCTGTTATTATAATCTTCTTCAGAAACAACAGTATTTATAATTATATCTAGCTCTTTTAAATTATTAAAAGACAATATGCCATTTTTATCGAAAAAATCCACGATACTATCTCCTCCATAGTATATAGGAATTGTTCCTGTTGCAAAACAATCAATAATTTTTTCTGTGTGATATCCTTCTTCTTTACAATTCTCCACTACCACTTGATATCTATAATCTTTTAATCCGTCTATTTTGAACGATAAGGGCTTATATCCACTTCCTAATAAGTCCATTTTCCCAGACTCTTTATATTCCTTTGCAATGTCGTGCCTTATTTGATGTCCATATGTAAAATTCTTATTAGACGCTATCATTGAAAGCATCTTATACTTATCATGTGTTTTCCAGTCTTTATCATCTATCCATGATCCACCAAAGAAATAATATTTAGAATTTTGTATATTTAAATATTTTTTATGATGAACAAGAATTAAATCAAAAAGACCACTGTTCAATTCTATAAATTTATAGATAGATGGATTCACAACAATAGGCTCTATCAAAAGAGCTATTCTTTTTCTATTTTTATACTTAGGAAGTGCTGCTAAGTTCAAACAAAGATCTGTAAAAAATACTTCATCTGAAACAACCTCCGGTCCTCTTTCCCATTCGATATATTTGCTTAAATGAAACCTACTGCTAGATTCGTCTGGATAAAAAGATAAGTCATTTAAATTAAATTTCTGTCTCATGAAATATACTCAATATTAAAATTTATATCGATCATTTATGCCGCTTCCTAGTGCGGTAACACTAGGAGCAGTTTTTATATTACATCTTTACAGTAAGTCGATCATTAGAATTGACAGTTTCCATAACAATTCCTCTTCCTCTTGGAGAGGGAAGAACAATATAGGTCTTGTGCATTCTTTGATAAGAACCATTTATACGATCCTTAAAAGAAGCATGATAAACATCTTTTACTTTTCTACTACGACCAGAAGCAGAGATAATTATATCTCCCTTGATAAGATCTAGTGATTTTACAATTCTAGTTGTGCTTGCTGTGTTATTCTTAGTTGCCATAATGCTATCCTTTTGAAATTAAAACGGTATATCTACCGTGTCGTTAATGCTATCCTCTAAAGCCTCTTCTTCTACTATTTTACTTTTTACTATTTTTGAATCTCTATTGTCTTGATTTGGAGTTATGTCATCTGGATTATCTTCTTTCTTATTATAGTTAGCAAAAGAGAATTCATTAATTATATGAACAATTTTCCTTCTCTCTTGTCCTGAATTTTTGTCTATCCATTTTTCAGTCGATATCTTACTATCGCTAATGATAAATGGCATTTTATTTTTTAAGTATCTATTTATAATTTCTGCTGTTTTGCCAAATGCTTTACAATTTATAAATGTAAAATCATTCATTCCAGGTATCCCAGCCGAAAAATTAACTATTTTGGTATCATTTTTTTCAAAATACTTAATATCTGAAGTAATTATTGCATAAAATATACATTTATTTAAATTCATCTTCGTTCATTTCCATTCTTGAAGTTTATTTATTTCGTTCTTTATTGCATCTTTATTTATATGTACTTTTTCTGCAATAATCCAACTAGGACAACTGTCTATTATAATAACTTCTAATTGCCTAATAATACTATCTACTAATTCATCGTCAGACAAATCTATTTGTCCGTTGTCTAGTATAAATTTGACAATTATATTTCCTATGTTATTAATCTGGTCATCAGATAAGTCTTTTTTGATTCCGTCTATGGTATTATAAACAATTGCAGTGTAAAGATTGTCATTGTTTCCAATAGTTATAGCAGAAGACGAAACTTTTTCATTATTTAAAATTTTGTTCAAAACACACAAAGTTCTTGTGTGTGATTTAATTCTTTGTGTAAGAAAAGAAGATTCGTTTTGAATTAAAAGTTTTATAACTTTACAATATTCATCATTCTCTTTATTAGAACCAGTTATCATTGAAGATATAAAATCATCAGCATTAGTAATAACTAATTCACTTATGGTCAATTGATTATTAACAAGGCTTTCATTTATATCAATAATTTCTAAATAATAAATATCTTCTTCTATTTCAGTAGACAATGGAGACAAAAAGCAATTTACTCTATGTCCACTAGAAATAGGAAGAACATTTTTAAGATTGTTAAAAGAATCTACATAGGATATGAATTTATATAAGACCGTATTAAAGAATTCTTTATGTGTCATTGATTATTCCAGCTTTAGTTAGGTATAGCTTCATCTTATGGCTTCGAAGATGATTATAAAAGTCCGATATGTTAATATCGTTATTTTCACAGACTATTCTAATATTTTTGTAATCTTTGTCAGACAAAGTTGGAATTACATAGTCCTTTATGATGATCTGTCCAATCTTATTTTTCCTCTGAACATGAGGCTTGTCTATGCTTGACACATTAAAATAATCTTTATATGTCTTTTTTATGAAATCTATTGCGTCATTATCTTCTGCTTCTTTTATGTGATCGTATTTATCTGGCAAATGATTGTATTTATGAATAGAAATGATTTTTTTATTATGATTATAAACTCCGTTGTTAAATCTATTTCTTCTTAACTCGTCAACTATTCTTTTTTTCATTATGAAAATAGACAACTTTATTAAATCCTTTTTGGTATGAATTTTCAAATAATCATATGCAGTTATCATATAATGCATAAGATCTTCTGCCTTGATGATATTTCTAATTCCTTCTTGAGATCCGAGATAATGACGTATAATTTTTAATACATCGTTGTAGGTATTGGAAATAAGTTCATTTTTTGTCATAAGTAACTAACGAATATTTTCGTTCTCCGTGTGTAGAAATCCATACCAACAATGTTGGAAAAATATTTTCTTCTTTTAAATAAGAAATCAAAGAATCTTTACTATTATAGACGCAAGAAAAACTAAGGTCTGGGGCTATTTTTCTATCTCCTAGCCATAAAGTTCTTCTTTTCTTTTGATTCATAAACTCTACTGGAATTTCTGACAAAGGTTCTGTTATTGTATAAAGCATGTAATTAAAATATGCCACCTTTAAAAGATGGCATATAGTCCTAGTTATAATTGTTATGTGTTGTTTAGTTAGCTAAAGAATCATAATCTTTAGATGTTATTGCCATTGGAGTAAAGAACGACAACTCGCCCTTGCCGGTTTGTTCATCATCAGTAGGCCACGTAGCAACGCGGTTTATCTTGCCTTCTCCGTAAGTTGGAACGCCCAAAGAAGAGTATCCAGAGGGCATAGATTCGACAGTATCACTAATGACGGCATTAGATCTAGGGGCTTTGTTCTTAGTTCCTAGCGATAGATCGACCTTAAGGATTTTGTCATCTACGGCATTATACAAAGTGTCAGGAACGACACCTGGAGTAATAGCATTCTGACCAAGAGCTACATCTTTTCCGAATAAGGTGTGATCTGCTTTGTTTTCTGAGACATTGCTTGAATTTGGGTTTATATTTGTTGACATAATTATTCTCCGTTTCCATATATATACAAACAAATTACAGTATTTTGATATCGCCTAGCCAATATATGATTTTTTCATTATTTCCATCTAATAAATATATTCCGGTTGATAATACATTGTAAGTTATTCCTGTTTCTTTGTTCACAATACGATATTTAGCATTCCAAGGAATGTTATTTTCATTAGCATAAATCCATCCAGAATGAATTTTTTCCCTATCGTCAGGATGTATTTTAGATTGCCAACCGAATCCAATCATCTCTTCTATAGAACAACCCCAGAGTTTTCTTAATCCTTCGCTAGTTTTTATAAAACGACCATGAGAATCAGACTCCCATCGCAATTCTTCTTTAGAATCGTTAAATTGTCGAAATTCTTGTATCTTTATCATTAATTTTATTTGATTAATAGTGTCTTTTAGAGAATTCCCTCCGTTTGGAGTAACTTCTGCTTTAATTATTAATAAATCCTTATTAATACTATCTATTGAGCTCTTAATCTCTTTTGTAGAAAATAAATCTGTTTCTTTTACAAGAATATTTATACTTTTGAAATATTTAATTAGTTCAAGTAAGAATTTATATAACGGAGATATTATATATCTGGCTATAACTCCAAGTGCTATAAGCAGCCCAGAAATGTTTAAAATCCAAGAAAGAATTCCCGAAGTCTCAAAAAAACTCATGTCTCATTCTCTATTAAAATTTCATATTCATATATTAACCTGGGAGCGTCTATCCAACATAACATTATACTTTCTGCTCCCGCCTTGGTATATTGTGCTATATCGTCTCCTGTAGAAGCTGGAACAAAAGCCTTGATTTTGCATTGTGTTTTAGACTTAAAATATCTTATAGCCATTATTGAGTCCGAAACATTATCATAAGATGTTTTCACTATTAGACTATCAATATTATTAAGATGAAGCATTTTTGCTAGCTTATTCTTGATTATGTCATCCATGTGTTTATTTTCACAATCAAAGATATATTTCAAATCTAAGCCAAGTTTTTTGCATGTGTTTGATACACACTCAAGATCAGTGTTAATCTTTACCATAGATTTTTCTGCTATGTGGGACAAAGGAAGGGTTATTTCTATTCCTGTTGCACCGTTTTGTTTAGCAGAGTTTATAGCAAAGTTTCTTACGTCTAGAGACATATTGCCGTATGGATAGTCCAAAACACAGTTAGCTTTTATTGTTTTGTCTGATAACGAATCTTTTTTAAGCTCTTTTGTTAAAATAGGTAGTTTGTCTAGTGTTGTTGAAATTCCACGGAAACCATGTTCCGAAGCTATAGCACAGACTAGTTGTAGATTATTAACTGCTTCTACAGAAAAAATATCTACTTTTCCACAGAATGTGAATTTATTTTCGTCAAAGTTGAATTCATTGTTATCACTCATATTATTATATACAAATATTATTTTGTGTAAACCACAATTTTATAATATTTTTTATATCCTTCTTTTCGTGTTCTAAACAGAACAGATGTGAATCTTGCTCAGTTATAGTTATACCAGTATATCTCAAGGCCTGCCGAAGACTCTTAGAGTTTTCTCTAATCTTAGCAGAAAGATAATTTATATTACTAGCTTGCATACATTCTCCATGGTAAGACAACATGTTAGATATTAGGTTGTCAATATTAAGTTTTTTAGAGGATAAGCATAGTTCGTCTGATATGAGCACTATCTTATCATGTATAGATATGGTTTTAAGACATATAGGACACTTGTCATTTATAGTCTTAACTGATAAGGAACAATTCATAAGCTTTTACTTGGTAATTCCTGTATTTGTCTTTTGTAGTATACTATAATCGGATTTTTTGAATCCTGTTTTATAAAAGTGCCAAAATTTCATGTAAATTTGTAAGATTGTGGTGTAATAAGTTTCATTATCGGAGAGGAAATATTTCTGTGTTATAATAAGCAGTTGTAACGGCTTTGTATGGATCTGGAGTAATCTCGGTAAATACTGTTTTAAAATCATATTTTCTATCATTTTCTGGAGTCGTCTTTAGTAATTTTGCTTTAGAAAGAGATGATTTTGATTTTCCTAATATTTTTTCTAATTGTTCTATATTATTTCCAGTTATTGAAGAACAAAGTTCTAAAAAGTTAATCCTTTTCGCACCTTTTATTTCTATTTCAAAAGATGGATAATAATTATTAATTAAATTTCTATTAGTAAAATGCTCTAATACAATATGTGGTTTTTCTTCTGAAATTAATAATCTATTATTTTCTGTTGGTATTTTAGATATATCATAGCCTGGTTCGTTTTTTCTAGCTAGTATTATTGGATTTTCATTTATGCATACGTCAAGATTTCCAACAGGATCAATTTCAGACAGAATACGAATAAGTTCATTAGTTTTCATTTTCTATTTCCTTTAAAATCAATAAATCAAAAGACGCATCTAGTTTAACAACTTTGTTATTAATAATTGCAGAATAAATATATTTATAGTCACAAAAATCTAGTCTTTTTTTTATTAATTGAAGACAAGAAACATAAGACTTTTTATATTTATCCATGTTCCAAAAACGATCTGGAAGCGTTCCGTGTTTGTTCAGTAATACTAATTCAGACAAGTAGCACTCAGGTCTTTCGTGATAAACTTCTGGACTAGAAATGCTAAGAATTTTTTCAAATTTCATTTTAGTCTTTGATCCACTTGTTAAAAATTTCTAAAAAGAGCTCTTTGTATTTTTTATAATCAGGAGTTCTTCTTAAAGTTCCGCCGATGTTATCGACTTGGTTCTTTTTTTCTTTAAAATCACTAATATATTCTTCTATATCTTTATAGAAAACGCCATTCTTAATATCTAAGCATTTCTTTCTTACAACATCATTCAAAGGAAGCGTAATATTATTACATTGTAATAATTCTTCTAATTCAAATAATAATCTTATTGAATGGCTTGCAAACTTAACATCGAATCCATGTTCTTTCACAAGATCCGTTCTTCCTGTCTTGTTTCCATGTTTAATAATTAATTTTTTAATTTGACTTGTTGCAAATCCTATGAAAGAATTTTTTGCAGACTGAGATATAACGTTTTTTATTAACAAAGATCTTATATATTCCCATTGGTCGCTCCAAATTAATACATTTGGGTTATCTTTTGTCACATATAGTAATTCAATAACATTAGGATTAGAATTATAACAAAGTTTTAAAAATTTCTTTACTTCAAAAATACAACAATCTAATATATCACTTGAAAATATATGTTGTTCTACTGTTTCAAGCCCTATCCAACTGGATTTATTAGAAAGAAAAACTCCCCTTATGTCTATGTCCGAATTTTCTTTATTCGTTCCATATAAATAACTTCCTGCTTTTGTTAAAAACAAAATATTATCCGAGCTAGAAAATAAAACATCATTATATTTCTTAAGGTCTTTAAATGTTGTTATTTTGTTCATTTTTCTTTTTCTAATACAGGAATATATTTACTATGTTTGTTAACGTCATCAAGTGCGTCTTTGTATCCTTGGTTATAGTCCATTATTCGCCGCTGTGTTTCAAATTTCTCAATATTGTACTTTCCAACTGCCCAACAAAAAAAGAACATAAGGGAAAATATAAAAATTATAAACTTTTCAAGAGCATTCATTATTTTTTTTCTCTAGTTTGTCTAACTTCGTAATAAATTTTAGTGGCTGCTGTACTTTCATATATATCCATGGCAATTTTCGCAGCATGTTCCATTCCAGATATAAATCCTTCTGTCATTATCATTTCTGTTACAAGCTCTGAAGGAACGTCCCATTCTCTTTTTTGCAGAGGTATTACTTTTCCGTTCCATCTTCTAGTAATTTCTTTTATTATTTTATTTAGTTCTTTGTGTGTCATGTTTATTCTCCATCTTTTTGCAGTTCGTCCCGCTGTTTCTCCAGCGTCTCTACGTATGCTAATATAATGCAGAAGTCGGTACGCATACACTCTCTCTCGAAAGATGCATATAGGTCTTCGCCATGGGATCCTCCGGTGATAAAAGCTTGTTCTCTATCTGCAAGACGACGCAACTGCTCAGTGGGAGTAAGCTGAGTGATGTTCATCAGGATTCCTTTTCAAGAGACTGTTCGATTCGTAGGTCTAAAAACCTACAGAATGATTTCCACGTATTTTTCCTATGAAGATACTCGCCTTCTCCGCCTTCGTCGCCGCCATGGTTATGACTAAAGAATGCATTTTCAATTTCTTCAAGAGTAAACTTGCCGCTCGCTACGGACTCGGCCTTAGAGTGGCGAAGGTTTGTGGCGGGAAAGTCCCAAACGCCGTTCTCTAAGCCAACCCTTACGCATCGGTAGTCGATGCCCACAATTTCCCCGCACAGCCCCACCATCACGTTTAAATTTGAACCCTTACCAAACGGCCCAACCACTTCCACATGATCTCCTATCTTGAACGCTGGTTCATCAGCCTGGATTTCTGCTTCCTTTGCAACACACACATCTAGTGCCGCATCCATCACCGCATCACGCTTAGCTATTACCTCGTTCCGAATGGAGTCTGCAGCGGATGTTGCAGTTCTTGTCGCCTTCCAAGTCACCTCTTTCGCAATAGCTTTGGCCGCAACCCATGCGTCTCGCATATCAACCCATGTTGACATGATCTTCTTTTCTCTCTTTCGCATCGCAGCAATGTTGGCCGTGTATTTGGAATACAGAACATAGTCTCCATCTTTGACTTTTTCAATGTTGTATTCGCTACCGAAAAGTTGGTCACCGTCGAAAACTAGGTCATATCGTTGAATAGACATTGTATTCCTTTTTTTTGGGGGGTTAATCTTCTTTATCATTGTCTGGCCCGTCGTATCAATCTAAGTTATGTCGCCTCTTCGACTTGAATGTTTTCCATATCAAGCTCGGTCACTTCTAATTCTTCTGACACGAAGTCTCCACCGTTCTCTCGGAACTCTTCTAGAGCATCTAGAAATGAATCTGCCTTGACCGCAAATATTTGTTCTCCATGAACACTACTGACTCGTACTCGAATGTGAAATAACATTATTTACCTTTCTTTTTTTAGATCTGCTTCATTTCTCATAGACATGACTGTGCGTGTCGCTCAGTCCAACGCCCATCCGTACTTTCCGGCGAGATGGAGCGTGAAAATAATCCAGCCAAAAACAGAGAAGGAAAGCCCGATGGCTCCAGCGTGGCCAATCGGATTGATCGGATGCTTGCCGTCGAGCCACCAACACAGGCACAGCGAGACGATAGTCGAGACGATGAGAAAAACGACGCAACTGGTGTAGTAGATGTTCATCGGGGGTTCCTTTTAAGATTGGGAGCGTTAATGATATCGATTCTTGTGTCTCTACTTCTGGGAATTCCTGGCCACTTCTACCACAGAAAGGCCAAACGACACCATGACAAATGCCATAAATAACCACAACTCATTATCATTCGTTATAACAATGGCGACAGACCAGGTAATAAAGAACGCGGCGTAGATAAAAATACATAATAGTGATTTCTTTGTCACATTGTCCTTTTAGATATTGTTTTCGGTTAGCCAGAGCAGTAGTTTGTTCATTGATTCACGCCATTTATCATCCATAGTTTGAGTATTCCCCTCGAATCTAGGATAGGGTACTCTCAAATCTATGTTTCGACGATACAATCGATTATAAGCCTCATCGATAATGAATAATCGCAAACAGTCCATTACGCGTAATGTTCTCTCGACAGAGCCACTTAAATCATCAAGACAAATAATGTCTCGGCGACCATATTTTTGGACGTACCAAGCTCCTGCTGCACACATTGTGCAGATAGGCCCCTTGATAGCTAGCCACGCATCACCGTGTATCTTAGTGTTTGGTATTTTGCTTTGTATGTCAATGGCATCTAACATTTCCCGTAGATGTTCATATAGTGTGTTCATTATAGCTCCAAGATTGCAAAATCAAAGATTGTTTGCTGTCAACCAGAGTAGCAACTTTCCTTGTGATGCTCGCCAGGCCTCGGTCACAACCAAACTGTCGTCTCCCACAATGTCACTTGGCAATCCCAGATCTATTTCTTGACCATGCAGGTACTCATAAGCCAAATTGACATTGAATACTCGCAAATAGTCCATTATGATCATCGCCTCCCTAACAGGGGCAGTTAACGAATCAAGATCGATAAGGTCCCGACGACCATATTTTTGAGCGTGCCATGCCCCGGCTGTACACATATCACAGATAGGCCAGTTGCTATCTATCCACGCATTACCAAACAGCCTAGTCCGTGGGATTTTCCTTTGCTTGTCGACAGCATATAGCATTTCCTTTAAGTGTTCATGTAGAGTATTCATTATTCCTCTGTCTTTCCTGCTGCAACCACCGCGTAGGCGGCAGGGTCGGCCTTTACGTGGATAAGGTTTTCGGGTCGAAAGTTCCATCTCTCGTCGCCAAAAGAAACCATATGAGCCTCGTCAATGATTTTGATGATCTTGCCGGATCGCCCGATCATTTCGTCAAGGTCTGACACATAGCAATCCCAATCCTTGTCCAGCGGCCCGACTACTTCCACGCAATCTCCTATTTTTAATTCGATAGCTGTCATTTTGCTCAATATGCTCATTTTACTTCCGTTCTTGTGGTGATGCGGCTCACGAGGTACCCGTGCGACTTTTCTATCGCATCCTCCATCATATCATGATTATGAAGAATTATCATTTAATGGCTTCCTTTTTTTGTTCAATTTCTATCATTCCGCCTCTGTCGTTTACAAGATACTCTTTTTTAGTTTGGTTGTCAATCCAAATACTTAATGAGCTGTATGCTTCTAATTTACTGAATCTAAACTTAGATAATTGAGGCTCGGTATCGACAACACTTGAAGAAAAAGAAAAAAAGTGTATTATTCCTAATAATAATACTCCTAATAAAAAATAGCAAATAGGATCCATGGTTTTTAAATAATTAATCATAAAATTCTTTCTTTATTTTAAGTGGTCGACGATATATTTCAAGCCATTTCTAGTTAATATTCTGCCTTGTTTTGTTCTAGTTATCATTTTACATCTTAATAAGAACGGTTCTACATAATCATTAACTGTTGCTTTGTCTTCACAAATTGATGCAGCTATGGCATCTAATCCAACTGGACCACCAGCATATGTATTTAGAATGTCTTTTAAATATTTTTTATCTGACTGAGTGAATCCATTTTCGTCAATGCCCTCAAGAAACAAAGAATCTGTGACGATTGTATTAGTCACAACATTGTTGTTATATACTTGTGCAAAATCTCTGACTCTTCTTATTAGCCTGTTGGCAATACGAGGAGTACCACGAGATCTTTTTGCTATATTATTATAAATAGAATTTTCTTCTGCGTTAATTCCTATTTTTTTAAAATTATCTTTAATAATTATAGAAAGTTCTTCGTCAGAATAGAATTTCATATTATATAATATTCCAAATCTATCACGAAGAGGAGATGACACTTTTCCTAGTTGTGTTGTAGCTGCAACTAAGCAAAACGGCTCAATATCTATCTCTATTATGCTTTTATTTGGAAGTTTTATGTTTATTCTAAAATCTTCCATCGCAGAATATAAGGATTCCTCAATTTTAGAAGATAACGAATGTATTTCATCTATAAATAAAATATCTTTCTTTTTTATATCTGTTAATATAGAGATTAAGTCGGCCATGGTTTTAACAGTTGGAGCAGCAACCGAATAGAACTTACTATTGCACATTGTAGAAATAATTCTAGCAATAGTAGTTTTTCCTAATCCAGGATTTCCAGATATCATCACATGATCTAATGGTTCGTCTCTTTCGTTAGAAGCTTGAGTGGCTACTAATAGTCTATCTATGAGCTCTTTCTGTCCTATATATCCTTTTAGGTCTTGGGGCCTAAATATGTTATTTAATTTTTCTTCAGAATCTTCTATCTTTAGATTAAGTAAACTTAAGTCTTCATGCATTTTAATCTTCTATGTCAATTGTAAATACCAATACGTTCAGTATATTTTTATTTTCCCATTCTGGATTCTCAATATCGCAAATGTTCTTATATTCTAAATTAAGAGACCATTCTTTAGCTTCTTTTCTGCTAATAAAAGCCTTTGGAATAACCACCTTTATATCTTCTTTATTTTCTTTATAAACAATCACTACTATAGTGGCTTTTTTCGCTTCAAATGTATCTTTATTTACTGGAATCTTCAGAGTATCTTCGTTTTCTAGTGTTGATCGATACAGCATAACTGGCATCATAGACGTTATCACTTCTACGCCAATCTCGTTTTCTTCGGACAAATCTTCTTCTATATCTTCAGAAGGCATTTCAAATTCTTCTTCTTGATATTCCAAGTATAAAAATAATTGTTCTGTTTCGTCTAGCATAATAATATTCCTTTGTTTTTAAGTAATCAACCTAGTCCCAGTATCAATTTTTTGTTTTCCCATTCGCTAATTTCTCTTTTGTTATTAGAATCAATTACGAAAGTTTTATTTTTAATAGCTTCAGATTCTAATCTTGATAAAGAAACAGCTCCACGATGAGGATTATAATCATTAAAAGCATCTATTGACATAGGGACAAGATTCTTAATAAGACTAAGAATAGCGTCACTATATACCTGCATCTCTTTCTGTGCATGACTATCTGATCTTAATGACACAAAATGCAAAAGATTATGAAGGTCGATTTTCCAATAGAGCGATGTGAATAGATTAGATCCTAAAAAACACCTGCTTTGCTCTTTAGAAATCTTTTTGTTAATATAATAATTATATGTTGTGTAATTATTTTGCGAAGAATCTTCTAAGTCTTTAGCAAAAGCTTTTTGTAATTCTTCGTCATTAAAACTATCTGATGATTGTTTATTATTTTCACTTATTGTTCTTACTTCTTCTGGTTTAGGAAACCAGAATTCATTCTTTAAAACAGAATACCTTCCGCTCTCTTGATTTACCTTCGCGGTTCTGTGTCTTAAAAGTTGTTGAACAACAAATAACGGAGCTTTTATATAAAATAGAAAAGACACCATCTCAAAACAAGATGTGTGTTTATTTCTCATCAAATATCTAATTAAGTCTTCGTCTGTAGATTTTTTAGAATTTGAATTATACGAAACCCGTGCTGCCTCAACGATACGATGATCACAAGTTGATCCTTCTTCAATAAGCCTTGGCATAACATCAGTTATAGCCACAAGTCCTTTATCCAAACATTTTATCTCTTTGTTTTCGACTAATGATAATGAATCTATCATGGTTAATCCTTTATAATGCGGGCGTGCCAATATTTATTTGTGTAATTTTGTTTACAATATTATTATTAAAATCAGATAACGAACAATTAATAAATAAACGTTTTTCTTTTTCAAACGATCCATGTGCCTCATGAATGTGGCCAAATGCATGAAACTTTAATTGTTTTAAACATTCTATTCTTTCTAATAAAGCCTTGGATCCACATCTGTTTTTGATGGTTTGATCTAATATTCCCATCGGTGGCCCGTGTGTTATAAGTATGTCTGTATCCAGAGGTATATTTCTATATTTTTCAATTAAATCTTCTTCTGTTCCAAGAAGAGACTTCTTGCTATTAAAAGCCCAATTATAATAATATGGTGTCCATGGACTTCCATATATTTTATATCCCTCTAATTCGACAGCCGAATCTTGCAAGTAGTAACAGTTCGATGGAAGGAAATTTATTATTTTTGGACAATGTTGCAAGACAAAATCATGATTTCCTCCTATCAATACTTTATGTTTCGCTGGTACTTTGTTTAACCATGGCACAAATTCGTTTTTAAACCAATCAGCCTGATGTTCTGCGTTTTTATTAAAGTCTGGACAAATATCTCCACAATGGAAGAGTATATCAAATTCTGTGTCTATAACAGGAAGATAACCGTGGGTGTCTGATAGAAATCCTAGGTTCATTTTTTAGAGCTTATGAATTTTTCTGACCTGATCCAATTGGAAAAGTCATCAGATTTTATACTGCTCTCTCCTATTAAGTGTGCTAATTCTTTAGTGAGTTCGTGACTATACTTTTTTATCAAACGTTCTTTTGCTTTATCATAACTAGAACTAAATATAGCTCTATATGTCCAGATTGTCATGCTATCTTGTGTCATTGTTGTCACCAATTATTACGCTAATCATGTCTTTTTCTTCCATGTCGTCAACAAAATAACTATACTTAGTCTTTATTATAAGACAAACTATTGCTTTTACTAAACTTTTGTCATTGTTATAAATATATTTGTTGCTAAGATTAAGTTTTTCAACTAGATTAGTTCTCCATTCTTTCAAAGCCTCTATGTAATTTATTGAAATTTTATATTTCTCGATATACAAACCTAATAAATTCCAATTATTTAATGGATCAAATCGTAATAAGTTTTTATTAAAATTTTCTAATTGTATATAACTATTTGTATCGTATCTATTATACTTAATGTTATAACTTAATGCTTTTCCACAATAAAAATTTAACAATGAATCATCAAGATTATTAATAAGAGTATTATTCATTTTTATTTGTCTTTGTGAATAAACAGAATATCTGGACGAGACTTATTGTAATTCTTTATCCAAACTTTTACTAATCCTCTTTTTGGATCAATCGCCATTCCGCTGAGAGTTTGTCCATTTTTAATATATTCGTTTTCAATACAGAAATCAGATATAAGATGAAGATTTCTATAGATAAATTCTGATCCTATCATCTTAGGGTCGTTTCGTAATATAAATCCTTTAACAATATCTCTTTGGCTATAGGGATTATTAAAAAATAAAATCTTAGTTTGATAACCAGGAGTTCTTTTTTTAGCCTTTAAAACAGAGTCATCTCTCTTTTCTGATGGATTATATCTAGTAACAACAGAAGTAGTTTTCTTTAACAACTCTTCGTTTATTTCTCTTGTTGTTATGCATCTTTCGTCGTCAAGTTTTTTTATAAAATTTGTTCCATCAAAAAAATATCCAAATAATTTTTTTTGCGAACAATATGGATCATTTCCAACTTCTTTGGAATCTTTGTCCAAAGTAATAAAATTAGACACGGCTTTAAAAGCAATCATATTAATCCTTAGTAAAAGACATTAGTAACTTTAGTCCTTGCGTTTTTCCAATTGACGACAATAAAACATCTATTGTTATGTTTTTTTCCAAAGAAGGAAATATTTCTTTAAAAGATTTATACACGCTTCCTATTGAGACATTAGTTTCTTCTGAGGATTTCTTGATAATCTCTACTATAAGACTCGAATTCCAATTATTTTGATTAGATAAATTATTATAAATATTTTTAAAACAAACAGACATATCGTTATTAATATTAATTTGTTTGATATTTTTTAATGATTCATCCAATAACTCGATAGACGATATAATTTGTTGAAACGTATAAGCCTTTTGATAAAAGTGAGAAATATCGTGGTCTGTTTTCATTCCATTAGTATTAATATGATTATGTGCTCTTTTGATAAATTCTGTTCTGTCTAGCTGGGCGAGATGTTTTCCATTAATATTTTGTAATTTTTTATAATCAAACTTAGCATTAGATTTTCTTACATCGTGAATGTCAAAATTTTCAATCAGATACTTTCTATCAAAAATCTCAATTTTTTCTTTTGGTGCCCATCCAAGCAAAGAAAGATAATTCAACAAAGCGTCTGGCAAATATCCAGATTTTTTAAAGTCACCAATATTAATATCATCAGAATGTTGCCTCTTAGACATTTTTGATCCATCCTGATTCAGAATTATAGGCATGTGTCCATAGTTGGGAATATCAAATCCTAAAGCCTTGTAGATCAAGATGTGTTTGGGAGTATTCGCCAAGTGCTCTTGTGCTCTAAATATATGATTAACTCCCATTAGAGCGTCGTCTACCACTACTGCAAAGTGATACGTCGGGAATCCATCGGACTTTCTAATTACGAAGTCAGACAATCTATCATTTGGATAAGAAACCTTTCCTAAAATCATGTCGTCTACATCGCAATGAGTTTCTCCATAATGCTTAAATTTAATCCTGACACAATCTTCGTCTTTGTATGCGGACCCATTATCTAATAATTGATCTATGAACTTATTATAAATGTCTAATCTCTCGCTTTGTCGATATGGGCCATTGCTTCCTGGTTTATCCGGCCCTTCGTCCCATTCGATTCCTAGCCAAGTCAAATCATTAATAATACCTTGTTCGCTTTCTTTTGTTGATCTTTTTTGATCAGTATCTTCAATTCTCAAAAGGAATTTTCCATTATTTCTTCTTGCCCAAGCCCAATTAAACATTGCTGTTCTAGCTAGCCCCGCATGACACGATGAAGCTATTCCGTTGCCAGTTGGAGAAGGACTAATTCTAGTTACGATTTGTGTCATTTTTAAATTCCTTTGTTAAGCAGAACTCCGTCGTGATTACAATAAACTCGATCAATCGCAAAGCTGTGACGTATAAAACTGTTGTCATTTTTGTGTAATTTATTAAAAGCTATATTAAACAACAGATTATTAATCATTCTATGTCCTCCTGAATTAGGATAAAAATTAGTGAATTTAATATTATTTTTATCATTAATTCCAATACATCTAGACACAGTTCTCCCCTGTTGTAAAATCCTAGCAACAAAAGATCCTTTTGTTAACGCGAGATGTCTTTTATAAAGACACTGCTCATCAGAATAATCCCGAAAACAACTATGTTTATCTACTTCATAATGACTAAGCTTAATAAAATCAATATAATCGTGGCCCACCAAAAGACTAAATTTTTGTGGAAAAATACGTCCTAAAAAAATATTAACAGGACTACTTAATTGTCTAAACGCAGAATAATCATCAAGATTAAGTGATTCGGTTGTTGTAATTTTTTTATTTTCTTTAGTATATCCACTTAAAAGATTACTAATTGGAATTTCCTTTAAGCTACTATAGTTCGTATTAACGAAGCTTTGTAAACAATTAAGAAAATCATCTTTGGTTATAGCAAAAGACAGATGTACTTTGTCTTCTTTTTTCTTTTTTATAAATCTTTTTATATAAGAAATTTCCTTTTTTATATATTTATCGATGTTTTTTTTGCCATCGATTTTCATTTTATTAACAGACAAACATTTTTGTAATATTTCTTGCATAAATTATTTCTTGTGTCTTAAAATTGCCGTGTCTCCGTTTAGATACACATTTTGGAACAATTCTCTTGTCTCTGAATAATCTCTCGGATAAGGATCGATATTTTTGTATTTTTTCTTAAACTTTCGTTCAAAGGCTAGAGTGACTATAAGCATTAGTTCTTCTGTGCTGGTGCGTGGATAACAATTACTTATAAAAATATTTTCTCGATTTTTAACAATGCCAAAGCATCTTCCGTATATTTTGCCATCTATTTTAACTAATAAAACAAATGAACCATGTTTCACAGCAAGATATCTTTTGTCCATTCTTCTTCCTGATGCATAACTCTTTTCTTTAAAACAACTACCTTTGTCTATTTCGTAATTTCCTAGTCTAAGAAAGTCTTCATATTCTGTAAGTAGCTCTACTGTGATATTTTTTTTAGAAGAAACAGATTTTTTTATTGTTCTAAAGTAATTATGAAGAATAGAGTATTGATCGCTATAAACATGTTCAGGACTAAATTTACGCATTTTGTCAAGAGACCATCCATTCATAAAATGTTCAAAACACCCAGGATAAAATTCACCCTGCTCTCCTTTTTTAGAAAAAACTGTAATACTTCTTTTTAATATTTCTTTTGCAGTTATTTCAATGGTTTTGTTTTTAAATCTGTCCAAAAGACTTTTCTTCTTCTTAAAGAAATCTAAAAATACTTTCTTGTCAATCGGCTTTATCATTGATTTGTATTTCATATTTAGAAGAATCTCCGTTTGTATAAATAATAGACATAATAGGATCGTTCCTATGTATATAAGAAGGAGCTTTTGTGTATTTTACTTTTTTACTTTTGTTTAAAGACTGAACTGCAATATGTTCTATGTTAGAAACCTTCATTCCTTTTGCATATTTGTTATATATATATAACTCATTTTCATGCTTTATACAAATGAAACGACCAACGGTTTTTTCATAGTCCTTTATATTATTAATATTAATTTCTTCCGTAGAAATCAAGCCATAATATGTGCTAAAAATAGTATATGTTTCAAGTTTTTTATGAAAATTAACACCAGTAGAAGAATTAAAACAAGTTCCTTTTTCACATCCTGTATTGCCAATCATCAAAAACACTTTCGGATCTCTAGATAAGGAGACATAATATCTTTGTTCTGCTTTTAAGTCTGGCATCTGATTAATCAAAATAGAGTAATAGGTATTTAAATCTGATAAAAAATAAGAGTCTTTATAAGATCCTGTTTCTTTACAATAAGTATCGTATTTATTTGTTACGTATTTAATAAATCCAACACCATCAATATATGGCTTTGCCAAGTCTCTTTCAGAGATCAGAGTCATTAACAATGAATAGTATCTTCCATTTCCAGAATTAATATTATTTCTAAATGTATCAATATTTAATAAATCGAAATAATCATTATCTTCTTCTGCATATTTATAATGATGATTAGAAAACGATATATCTTCTTGTCTTTTAATTTTTGAAAATAAATTTAAATATGTCTTTGATTCGGTATACGCTTTAAGTATCTTGTTTTGCGGAAAGCTTTTTTGATATTCCAGAAGGAAATTATTGTAAGAAAGGATTTCTTTTGTCGTCATGTTAAAACTCTTTAGTATAAAAAACAATGGAATCAGTTAATAACTTACTTTGAATAATGAAATGATTAGAACTGTGGCATCTGAAAAATTTAAAATTACTATTTAATAGCAACGTATTATGTTTCGCGTTTTTAATTTTATCAAAAACCAATATATTAATATCAGAATTTTCTTTTCCTTTTGTTGGTATTGGTTTTATATAATGAAACTTTGGTATTAATCTCACTATTGCATTATGAAATAATGTTCCATAATAATTAGAAAGATATAATTTATTAAAATCAATGATCGCATCATCAAATCTTATTGCTGATCTATTTATTAATAGATAGCTATTGTCAATGTTAACTGATATATTTAATTTATCTTCTACTAAGACTTTTATGGGATTTTCTAAGATGTGCTCTATATTGCTTATTATTAAATAATTTCTCAGTGTAAATGCAATACTGTGAGGCAAAAAATCTTTATCATCGCACGTATTATTTTTCAACAAAACTGATAACAAATCTTCTATATTTATAAAATTTATCAATGACAAATACTTATAATTTGTCATGCTAATAATGAATCGTGATATATATGTCGGTACATGAAATTCATATTTATTATCTTTAGTAGATATTATTTTTGGTGTTTTAAAATATGTTTCAATATTATGTAATAATTTTATGTATACACAGATTGGATTATCGGACAAATCTTTGTCAACAAAGCATTTATTATTAAACAAAAGTTTTGCAAGTTGAATTTCGCAACTATTGGTCAATAGCGTTATTTCATTAATTGATTTTGTTAGCTTGTGCATGTTCTATTATTTTGCCTGAATAAGAGACAACAGAGTAATCCTTGCAGATGTTTTTTATAATACCATAAAGACCATAACAGTCTAGACTTTTGTTTATTCTAGATGAGTTTATTAATAATAAAATAGTATCTGAGTCTGTTATAATATTAATATGATTATTAATTTTAGCATCTTTCTTTTCTATTTTGTTATTACTATCGAACATAGTGTCATAATCTAAGTCCAAATAAGAATTTATCTTTATTTTAGCAAATTTATTTTGCAAGATACATTGAATAACAAACAAGGAAGACGTAGTTTGAATATTAATTATAGAAGACTTGGTTATTGTATTAGATAAATACTCTAATTGATCGACAGACACTCCACTTGGAGCAATTATTCCTATTTTATACATTTAGTCCTTTCACGTTGAAATTTATTACTTCTTCTAGAACTGGTTTATTTTTACCTATGCAAAATTTATTTTTTGCATTTAAATAAAACGTAGAAGCTATACCATTATAATTATGAGTTATTTTATCATAGTCATAATAATAATATTTTTCATCATTAAAAAATGATAAAATAGCCTGATAAGCAAAATATTCATATTCTTCTGAGAATGAATAAAAATTAAAAAAATCAATCCTTGACTTATTTTCATTAAACATTCCTAAGAATCTAGTTCTTATTTCGTCACCAATTCTAATTATTCCAACAAAAGTTCTAGGATGAATGCCAAATGTATATTTATATCTCCAGTATGTGCCTTTTTTTGTAGAAAAACAAGACATACTATCTACTTCATGGCTACCTATATTTATAAAATCCAAAGGATTATTAGAAATTTCTAGAGTTACTGAATTTTCTTTAATTAATTTTTGAGATTCATAAATATCTTTTCTTTTTTTGTAAAAAGAATATATATTATTAACTAGTAAACTATTTTTAATATCTTGTTCACGAGATCCAGATGCTTTCTTCACAATCTTAATCTGTTCTTCAATGAAGAAATTAACAGTTATTTGTTTTTCATATATATATTCTATACATTTCTCTACAAAGATTCTTTGATCTATGTTATTGTGAATGTTTAACATCTCGTTCAAAACAGGATGGCAATATATGTGCTTATGAAAATTAGTTAATTTGCTTAAATTATCTTCCTCTATTTCAAAAGAATAAACATCTCCTACTGTTCCTATACTTTTTTTCTTATTAATTAAATCATTTTGTTTTTCTAAAACAAATCTTTTAATAAAAGTTAAACCATGTTTTCTTTTGTTTAGAAGCTCAGGAGTGTTTGTAATAAGTTCTTCATGAGCGTTGAGAAATTCTTCTTCAATAGCCATAGTGACCTTGTTCTTTCTTTGCACAAATAGGACATTCAAAATTATTGTTAATTAACGAAGTTTCAGATATTCCATTACTGCAAATCGTACAATATACAATCTGACAGTCTTTATTGTGTGCAGTATGCACCAATTCATTCTTTTTATAATGATCTAAGGAATGTTGATAAGTAGACTTGTTCGGATATGTTTTTTCCCAAAGATTCTTTTTGTCCAGTTCAAATTTGTCTTGTCTTTCAGAAAGAAAACTACTAAAAAGAGTAAGTGTGTTAATCCATTCTTTGCAAATAATATTTTCGGAAGCCGTGTGTTGATTGTAGTATCCAACGCTAATATTTGCTGCACAAATTTTCTCTGCTATATACTTTATATCACTGCCATATCCTCCAGTGCATGGAATAAATCCCGTTCTGTTCTGAAGATACTTAGCAAACTCTTTAGTTCCAGTGTCATAGAAGACAATATTATTTTTGTCAGATCTATCAAACTCCAACATATAGTTATGAGAGTTCAGTTCTTTATTCCAATAAGGATCACTATTCAATCTTTTTGAAGCAACGCATCCATTTTCTTCTCCAGAAGTAATGAGAATAGAATGCCCTAAGTCCTTTAAGCACCACAATATAGCTATTCCCGCTCTATCGTCAGCACCAATGCCTACTCCTAAAGAACTTCTATTATTTTTCGTGAACTTGAAATCCTTAGTCGTCTGGTCAGAAGAGATAATACCATTCTCTATCTTGGTTTTGATAATTTCTTTATCCCATACGGTATCAGCATGAGCAACCAACAAGACACGGTCTTCTCTAGTCCCTTTAATATATACGAATTTTTTTCTTTCAAATCCGTCAACAAAGGCATTTTTTTGCCGAGAAAATAATTCAAATACATCTTCTTCTGTTAGTTTTAAGAAGTTGTCCAATAGTTTTATTAGTTTGTTGTTCATCATTTAATAAAAAATTTCAATATTTTTTTCTGAAACACAGGATATACAAATGTCACCAAATATTACGTCGGTTGAGATATTGTCTTCGTGAGTTTCTGCCCCACAAACATCACACTCACAGTAATTTACTTCATAACATTCTTCGCACACAGGCTTATTATTAGGATAATACATCTCGTTACAGTCTTTGCAACTTAAACAAATCTTTTCAACCAGAGCAGGAAGACCATAACTATATTCGTTATCCATAACTTGGTTGTTATTTTTAAATCTTGATAGTGTTTTAAATGTTCTTATGTTGCTTATTTCGCATAACTTAGATGAATAATAACATTCTTGGCACACCAATACTTCATCTATCTCTATTAGCCTGTGTTCTTTTTCTTTTCTATGGCATCTTTGGCAAGACAGATAAAAGATGTCTTCTAGATCTATGTTAATTATATAATCTGATTTTATCTTATAGATAGTTGGATTATATAATGAAACATTCCCATATTCATTTTTGTGAATATCCTTAGAAGAAAAGAAGTTATGTCCTTCTGATAATTCTACCTTGTCAACATCAAACAAAATTTTATACAGGACTTTTAGTGATTCATAAATATCAGCTTCTTTATACTTATCCAAAAAATATAGGTTTAAAAGATGAAAACTATGAGTGATTGATCCATAATAGCCTATTATTCTTGCTATGTTTTTTAGCTTATTATTCTTATCATCAAGAACAGCAATGGTTATAACACAAGTATCTCTTGATTGACCAATCGCATATTTGTGTTTTGTTTTATTAGATCCTTGTCTAAAACAAGAGTCTTTCTCGCAGCCATAATGTCCCATTAAAGCAAAAGAAAAAGGAGTTGTTGAAACCGTAGCATAAAACGTAATATCTGATGTCTTTAATTTAGACCATGCTTTTCCAAGCGATGATAATAACGCTGATAATTTAATTTTATTATCAGCATATGGATACTTGTCACTATTGTAGGCTTGATTTTTAAAATAATTTTCCGCATAGTTATTTATAAATTTTGTAGTCTTAACTACAGAATGACTACTTGTAGAAATAGTAGGAGAATAGAACATATCCTCTTTTTGTATATTGTCTACATAAATATTAGGAAGAATGCTACATATATTAGAAATAATACTTTCTATTTCTGGATTTTTTTCATTAATAAACGTTGATTTTATTGGAATTTCAAAAGTTTCTTTTGTTTTTCCTTTTAACAAAGCCCTAAGAGGTTTATGATTCTCTTCTACTTTATCATACCATTTTTTTAGGTTCTGTGGCTGATATCCACCGTTTCTTTTAAGAAACGAATCATCCATCCATTTTTTAAAAATTTCAAAATCATAGTCATCAGGTATTGACATTATATTTCACTCCACAATATAAACACAAGCCTTTGTTCTCTAGAATTTCAGATTTCATACATATTCCATCGCAGGCTTTACACTTTATAATACTTTTAATTATTTCTAACAAATAAGAATTAGCAACCGGAGTTTCTATTTCATCTGGTTCAAATATATGACTATTAAAATAAGAACTTCTGTGATTATATCTGGTTTCATAATCATCTTTAATATCAAACCTAGGAATATCTAAGGCAGAAATTAAATTCTTAGTTAATAGTAATGTATTTTCCCACTCATCTATTCTAAGAGTCTCGCTATGACTATGTTGGTTATAATAGCCAACGCTAATATTAGCTCCAGCCATTTTTTTGCACAACTGACAAATATCAGTATAGGATCCACTGGAATATGAAAATCCTGTAAAAATATTTGTTGTTAGATAATTTAACAAAGCTTTAGAACCAACGTCATACATGACTATATCTTTGTCTCCTCTTCTGTCAAATTCTAATGCAAATCTATGAGAATTAATTAGCTCGCTCCAACCTTTATCATCAGACAAAAATCTACTTCCAATACATCCGCTCTCTTCTCCATGGGGAATTAAAATACTGTGTCCAGAATTTCTCATTTCCCACAATATAGCTATGCCAGCTCTGTCATCCGCTCCTATCCCGATCTTAGAATTTTTAGAAGAAATTATATTATTATTTATTCCTAATTCTAATTCTTGAAACTTATGATCAAAAACAGTGTCACAATGAGCAATTAAAACAACCTTGTCTTTTCTTTCTCCTGGAATAAACAAAAACTGTTCTTGATTTTGTCCTACTCTAATTGCTCCTGGTATCTGTTCGAACTTATTAAGAATTTCATCGGCTGTCATAGCTAGCCACTTCATAAGTCTTCCAACGGGAGTTTGTATTTTTTTAAATTTTGTTCGTTTCATTATTTTATTCTAGGAATATATGGAGTTTGTTCTTTTTCGGAAAGTGGCAATATATGAATGCAATATTCACATATTTTAATATGTTTATCAGAATAAATATGATCAGTTTTCTTTAGTTGTCTTCCACAAGACCCACAATAATTATCGTTTGCTAAAGAATGAGAAGTAGGATTAAACGAATAGTTGTGCATCAAAATGCTTTTATCTATTTCTTGAGCAATCGCAGCACACTCACTGGTAAATCCATCTGAATCTCCAGGTTCACAATAAATATGTCCGCTAGACTGATTAAAATATATGCAGTCTAACAATGTTGATCTAGACGATAGATAAGATGGCCAATGCCTTGTTTCTATTCCTAGTACACGATCAACTATATCTTTTTTTATAGAAAGTACACTTTGTTCCGTAATTAAATTATTGGTATAATGATTGAACAAAAGAACGCTTTTATCTTTACGCAAGAATAATCCCAGGCATCTAAAAACTACGCTTTTGGGATTAGTAATAGTTTCATCTAATGGACTAGTTGAAATCATAAATATAAATGATTTTTCTAAAAGACCAAGTTTGTATTTGTGATTATAATTACATCCCCCTTGCTTAAAACAACTTCCTGGATCACAAGAGAATGTTCCTATCCTCATAAACGCATAAGGATCATGTCTAATAGAAACATAAACATCTGAAGATATCTTGTCGTCACTAAGGTATTTTTTAATCTTTGACCACAAAATAAGAAAACTAGATTTTTTAATATTTCTTTCTTCTTTAGTCAATTGTGTATAAGTAATATCAATTCTTTTTACGTAATATTTGCTCCAGGCCATTCCGTAATGCTTCTCGTCGTAAGTCGAAGGAACAAGCTCATTGTTTATTATAAAGTCCACAGGAATAGAATAACGAGTAATATTATAAAATTCTCGACTAAACTCAATAAAAATTGGACAGTGTGCTACGTTGAGACTTTTTTTGTCTAAAGATATTTTTATATTTTGAAATTTATCTAAATTTAATTTATCCTTTACTTCTTTATGATTATTAATGACATCGTCAGACCAATCTATTACCGGAGGAGAATCATAAGCATGAACATATCCATCTTTTTTATAAATGTCATTAAACTTAAAAAGTTTATTTTCTAATAACCAGTTTTGAAAATTATCTTTATTATTCATGGATTTTAAAGGGTGGAATTTCTGTTTCGTTTAGTAAGTTAGCTACGATTTTTAAAGTTTTATGCCAAGAGTTAATATTCAAAAGTTCATACGGAGTATGCTCTTGATAATATCCAACACTTAAATTAACACCAGTCATTTCTTGACACAGAATACAGATATCAGTAAAAGATCCTTCTTCTTTTATAAACTTAGTTTTCGACGTAATATATTTTTCAAACTTTTTATTTCCTACATCATAAAACACAGCGTCATTACTTCCATGTCTATCAAGCTCAATAGCAAATTGATGCCTATTAACTTCTTTTATCTCTTCTTTTTCTCCAAACCAATGAATAGCTCTAGCTCCTTTGCATCCCACTTCTTCTGCTCCTGTTAATAACAAGCTGTGCCCTAACCCTGCTAATTTCCATAACATTGCAACTCCAGCTCTGTCATCTGCTCCAATTCCAACGCCTCTGTCTTTTCCTTTTCTATTAATACTTCCAGAAATGATAAAATTGTTATGCAACACAGGAACAACTCCTTCGTCTTTCCAAACTGTGTCAACATGTGCTACTAGAAGAACTCTGTCTTTTCTTGACCCTGGAATATAAATATTTTCAAAATCTTCATGATCTTTTATTCCTAAAGAGACTGCTCCTGGAAGTTTCTTAAAAGTATCCTTAATTTCTTGTTCTGTCATTGTTAGCCACTGAGATATATCAGTGAATAGTTCTTTGTAGTCAATCATTAAAAAAAATACCTTTTTAAAAGAATAGAATAACATAAAAATATTCAGCCAGCGTTTATTCTGGCTGAACATGTGTTTGATCAAGAATTACTTAACATTCTTGACTGACTTCATGGGCTTTACAGCCTTTGAAGCATTAACGGACTTTGATCCGCTAACGGTCTTTACTGACTTAGCCTTGGAGACTGACTTAGCTTTGCTAACAGTCTTAACGGCCTTGACAGACTTGACCTTCTTTACAGAGTTGACCTTTTTCATAAAGGATTCCTTGTAATAGGGTACTAATGGAAAATACCATTATTCCTGTCTCAACAGGCTAAAAAATTATAACTTATTCTTCGCCGGTTTCTTCAGTTGCGTCTTTGAGATCCGGGCCGCGAAGTCCCGAAATCAATCTCCAGGTTGCAATAAGAGTTGCCGGTCCTACTACCTCTGCGGCATCGTACAGATCTCTAACTGCTTTAACGGCCCATCT
>Ga0105053_10002091_pt1 | contig 31376 bp, 29 predicted proteins | sample BON01_FD_78093 | JGI IMG/M metagenome (GOLD analysis project Ga0105053, IMG submission 78093) | Freshwater microbial communities from Lake Bonney liftoff mats and glacier meltwater in Antarctica - BON-01 | ecosystem: Environmental > Aquatic > Freshwater > Ice > Glacier meltwater | place: Lake... | reverse complement strand
TGTCGGTGTCCGTTTTCGAGAAAACCCAGATTTCATGCGCCTTGCAGGGCGACGACTACGAAGTCGACTCACTACCCCCGTCTAACCAATTGATTTTGTTCGACTTTTGACCGGACAGCAGTGCCATCAAGTATTTGACCCAGTCGACATGGTCGCACGCTGCGCTGTATGTGGGCGACGCAACCGGGCTTGTCGACGCCCAGGGCCGACCACGCTGCTTTCTGGAAGCCGATATCCGCGAGGGCGTGCGCGCCGTCAGCTTGGCGGAGTTCGAGCACCTGAACAGCCGCATATGCCGGCCGGTGGGGCTCGATTCGGCGGAGATCGCCGCGGTCATCGCTTTCGCGCTTGCACGCCTGGGCGATCAATATGATCTGAAGAACGTGGTCGACCTGGCGCGCTATCTGTTTCCTACCCCACCGGTTCCCGTGCGATGGCGCCGCCGCATGCGGGCACTAGGCAGCGCAGACCCGACCCGCGCGATCTGCTCGACGCTGATCGCTCAGGCCTTTCAATCCGTGCGCTACCCGATCTTGCCCAGCATTGAACTCTTGCCTTCCGACGATCCGCAGTGCAGGGGTTGCCTGGCGGAGATTCTCCACGTGCGTCACCACAGCCTGTTTGTGCCCCGGGATTTCGACATATCGCCTTACTTTGCAATCATCAAGCCGACCCTGGAAAGCGGCTTCAAGCACCGATCGCTGCGTTGGCATGCGGTGTTCGGCCAAAATGTGCCTCTGCTTGCCTTGGGAGATTGCCAGGTCCAGTTTCGGCCCGCGCAGTAGAAGACTTGCAGCAGCATGGCACGCAGCAATTTCTCCGGCGCAATGCTGGGGCGAGCACCTTTGATGTCGGCTTCGTACATCCTGCTGAGCAAAGCGTCCCTCTTCACCAATGCCACCTTGAACGATCATTGCTTCGGCGGGGCCTTGCGCTTGCCGGCATCCGTCGCCCGTCCTTTGGCTTTGGCTGCCTTCGGCAAAGCAGCGGATGCAAGAAGCTTGGCGCCCGACGTCTTCGCTGGCGAGCGGCCTGGCTCCGTCAGCTTCTTCTTGGGCGACGAACGCAACGGACCCTTCACGCTTGCCTTGGTTTTTGGCTCGGGCTGCGTGCCCTCCATCTCGAGGCCGAAGAGCGCCGAGAGGTCCCCAGCGTCGAGAACTTTCGCCGATGCAGGCGTCTTCGTCGAGAGGGTGCGTCCCTTCGCGGCGCTGACGATCAGCTCAGCGTGATCGACGGCACGCAGCTTGAACGCGAGCTCGGGCTGCTCATCGAGCCGGGCGCCGATGCCATAGAGCACGGCCGCCACATGCTTGCACATCGAGGCCCAGTCCGGGCAGCTGCACGACAAACTGATCTCCGTGGGGGCCGGAAAAAGCCCGGTCTTTTGCTGGCAGACGCGCTCCATGACCGCCTTGGAAAGGCGCCCCTGCAGGAGTTCGACCAGCGAATCGATCGAGCCTGAACAGTCCTTGCAGATCGCGCTCCAGTGCGCCGGCGGGATCGGCGACACCTTCACCGTCACCTTGTACAGCTCAGAGCCCATGACCATGGCCCGGATCTCGCCGCCATTCACCTGGAGATCGACCACCGAACCGTTGCGAACATAGGTGCGCCCGCGCGCAAGCCGGTTGGCAAAGTCGCTGTATGACTCGAGGTTGTCGCACCAGGCTTTGCCCCAGAACGTCGTCCCGAGTTTGCGCCCTTGCATGATCACCGGCGCATGCGGGTGCCCATTCTTGCGCAGCTTGGCCATCTCACGCTCGGCCTTCTTGCGCCGTTGGGCCACGCTGACATACGGTTTCCAGCCGAAAGACATGGTTTAGTTCTCCCCCATCGCAGATTGAATGTCGAGCGCGACCAGCTTGAGCAGTTCGTCGTCTTTCATCTCGGTCAGCATCAGCTCCGCGCCGCCGCCCTCCAGCAGATCAGTCGACAGCTGGCGTTTGGCCTCGATGAGCGCGTCGATTTTTTCCTCGACCGTGCCCCGGCAGACGAACTTGTGCACGAGTACGTTGCGTCTTTGGCCGATCCGAAAGGCGCGGTCGGTAGCCTGATTCTCCACCGACGGGTTCCACCAGCGGTCGAAGTGAATGACGTGCGAGGCGGCGGTGAGGTTGAGCCCGGCGCCGCCGGCTTTGAGCGACAACACAAAGAAGGGCAGCGCCTCGTCGTCCTGGAAGCGCCGCACCAGTTCTTGCCGCTTCTTCACCTCGGTCTCGCCGTGCAGCACGAGCCCGGGCCGTCCGAACACCGAGCCGAGAAAGGCCGCAAGCGGGGCCGTCATCTCGCGAAACTGCGTGAACACCAGCACCTTCTCCTGCTTGGCCGCAATGACCTCGGCGAGCTCGCGCAGGCGCCCCCATTTGCCGCTGTCGTCTTCAGCCCAAGCGTTGTCCCCCAGCCATTGCGAAGGGTGGTTGCAGATCTGCTTGAAGCGCATCAGGAACGCGAGCACAATTGCGCGGCGTTGAATGCCGTCGGCCTGATCGAGGTGGGCCGCGAGCTCTTTGACCGCCGCCTGGTAGAGCGCGGCCTGCTTGCGGCTGAGCGGGCAGTACGCCCTGACCTCGGTCTTGTCGGGCAGGTCGGCAATCACCGATTTATCGGTCTTCATGCGCCGCAGGATGTAGGGGCGCACCAGCTCGCGCAGCGGACCGTAGGGGTTGTGGGGCCGCTCGGCCAGGCGCTTGACCAGCGTGGCGAATTGCTTGGAAGAGCCCAGCAGCCCGGGGTTGATGAAATCAAAAATCGACCACAGATCGCCGAGCCGGTTCTCGATCGGGGTTCCGGTCAGGGCAATCCGGGCCTCGGCGCCGAGCTGCTTGGTGGCACGGGTTTGCTTGGACAACGGATTCTTGATCGCCTGCGCTTCGTCGATGACGACCAGACGCCAGGGCGTGTCCTTCAGCCACGGCTGGCGAAGCAGCGTGCCGTAGCTGGTAATGACGAGGTCGAGCTTGGCCAGTCGGTCTGCGTCGATCGCTGCCAGTTCGTTGGCGGGCAACGCAGAGGGATGCGCCACGAGCACATTGAGGCTGGGCGCGAAGCGCGCGATCTCGCTCGCCCAGTTGCCGAGCAGCGAGGCCGGGGCGACCAGCAGGCTTGGCTTGCCCGACGTTCGGGCATCGGTGCGCAACAGGTCCTCCCGCTTCAAAACGAGCAGCAGCGAGAGCACCTGGATGGTCTTGCCCAGGCCCATGTCGTCGGCCAGGCACGCACCCAGGCCGAGCTGGGCCAGCAGATGCAGCCAGCGCACGCCGGCCTGCTGATAGGGCCGCAGCGTCGCCCGCAACGCTGGTCCTGGGTCGAGCGCGTCGAGTGCCTGCGGGCTGCGCAGACCGTGCAGTGTGTCGGCAAGCCAGGGACCCGCCACCACCTGCGACCAATCCGCGCCGGCTTCGGAGGCAGCCCCTGTATCGGCTTGATCGGCGCGCGCGAGCATCCTCATGGCATCGCCGAAACTCAAACCTCCCGACGAAGCGGCCTGCTGCGCGTGCTGATAACGCTCGAGCACCGCGCTGAGCTTGTCGTGGTCGATCTCGACCCAGTGGCCGCGAATGAGTGCGAGCCCGTTGGACTGGGCAAGCAAGGCCTCGATCTCACCGGCGCTGAGCGGCTCTCCTTCGAGCGTGACGTCCATCTGAAAGTCCAGCAGGGCGTCGCGTCCCAGCGTAGAGGGGGTCGCCGCACCGAGGGTGGCCGTCACTTGGGCGCGGGCCGGCCGCCCTGCGCGCCAACGGGCGGGCATGCGCAGGACGATCCCGGCCGTCTCCAGTGTCGCGGCGTCGCGCAGCAGCGCGAAGGCGTCTTCCGGTGTCCAGCGCAAGGGATGGAAGATCTCGCCGCTGTCGACCATCGCCTTGAGCCAGACGCACTGCCGCGCCGCTCGCTGGACTGGCAACAGCAGCGACAGCAGTTCCTGATTCGACGCGTCGGCGTACTCTCGCAGCGCCCGCCCCAGGGGGGTGTGCTGGGCTTTGGACTGCTTGGACAGCCGGGTCGTGTAGGTGGCGACGAATGCGAACGGCGCCTCGTCGTCATTGCGGTTCTCGGCCAGATTAAAGTGCACGCGACCGACGAGGTTCCAGGCCGGGTCGTGGCGTCGCAGGAAGTCCTGAACGGTGCCGCCCGCCTCGATCAGCTCGGCGGCAAACGCCGCGTCGAGGTCTTGCCAGAGTGCGCCAAGGGCGGTCCCCGACAGGTACTCGGCGCCCTCCATGGGAGGCGCGGCATCGGCCAGCGACGCCAACACCTCGTCGGCGGGTGGAGCGACACGAACCGGGGCGCCGCGCTCCTCTGCGTCCGGCAGTGTGCACAATGCGGTCACGTAGCGCGCCGCGAAATCGCGCCAGTAGGACAACACGGCAGGCAGTGCAGTCGACACTTCGCCCGCGCCGAGCTGCAGCAGGCCATGGCCCGAGCCGCGCGCGAACGCCTGCAGAAGGCGGCCCGCGGTGGCGGCTTCCAGCAAGGGCCGCTCGACTGCGGGGCTCAAGGTGAGACGGCCGTGCGGCGTGAATACCGGCGCCAGCGACACCGAGCCCGCGGCGTGACGCGTGCTGTCCACGTTGTCCGAGGGCAAGGGGCGCATCGGCGCGCCCTTCGATCCTTCCACGGTTTTGTTCACTTTGGGGTCGCTTCAGAAAATGGAATTTATAGTGCGGGGAGGCTTGCCGGCTGGCGGGCGGGCGGACTACCGATCCTCGCGGGTGTACCACAGCCGCAAGACGGTGATCGTGGTGTTGTCGATCTCGTAGCGAACCTCGTAGTGGCCGACGAGGATGCGGTGGACTTCACGCGGTTCGAATTCGTCCAGGCGCTCGCCAATGCGGGGCTGTTCCAACAGCCGCAGCGGGGCTGCAGTCAGGGCTTGGAGGGCGCGCGCAGCCGCCGGCTTGTTGACAGGCGCCAGGAACGCGAACAGTCGCGCCAGGTCCGACAGCGCTTTGTTCGTCCACTTCAGCGCCATCACTGGGGAATCGGCAAGACCACAGGCGAGTCCGTGCCCAGGCTGGCCGCCCATGCCTGGACGGCCTGGTGGTCGATGACCTGGTGGGCATCGACATCGGCAAGCGCTTCCAGGGTAAAGCGTTGGCGCTCTTCCTCTTGGTTAACCCAGGCGGTCAATGCCTGTTTGACGATCCATCCGCGCGAGCGCTCAAGCCGGGCAGCCAACTGGTCCACCTTGTCGGCCAGTGGCAGTGGGACGTGAGCTGTCAACACTTTTGTGGTCATGATCAATCCATTCAAGTCGAGATGAATCATAGTGATTAATCATGATTCATGCAATGTTGTACGCCCTATCCCATCCTGGTCCGTATTCAGGTCGGTGCGGAGCGCCGCAGCACCAAGAGCGCGGTTGTGATCAACGTAACTCTGTTACATAAACCCCGGCGAGGCAGCCCGCTATTGATGGGATGATCCGTGCCGGGGGCAGGACGGTTCTGTCTGCATGTGTTTGTTGGAGGATTGACGGAATGCGATGGGCCAAGACAAGTTTGCGCAACAGTTTTTTCGGCTGGTTGGCCCATGAACCGGTTGCGGAATCAGACGACGATCTGGAAGCCCTGCGCGCGGCCATGCTTCGGGTCCTTGACCAGTCGGCCGGCGGGGTGAACTCGGCCATCGAGCGCAAGCTGCTGTTTGCGCGCGACATCGATCAGCTCTGGTACGCGCGGCCCGATCTGATGACCGCCATTGCTGCCAGCAAAGGTGAAGCGGTCGCCAATACCTGCTTGGCCGAGGTCACCCGTCTGTTCGAAACCCGCGTTCCCGATCGTTTCAAGAGCCGCGGCCGTCCGGCCAAGCGCCGCGGCTGAGCGCCTGCTGCCCCGACTTTCCAGGGCTGGCCCCTGGAGATTCCGCTAAACCATGTACTAACTTCCGGGCCGCGCGGCGAGTCGGCACAATGGGGCTTGAACACATGCTTCGAGAGGACTCGTATGGGCTCCGGAAAGATTCTGGTCGCGCAAGGTGGCGGGCCGACTGCGGTGATCAACCAGTCGATGGTCGGGGTCGCGCTTGAGGCACGACGCCATCACAAGATCGAACGGGTATATGGGGCGCGGCACGGCGTTCGGGGCATCGTCGATGAGGACTTCGTCGACCTGACCCAGGAGACCAGCCACAACCTCGAACTGGTGGCTGCCACCCCCTCGTCGGCCCTGGGCTCGACGCGCGACAAACCGGATGCGAAATACTGCCACGCCATCTTCGAGGTGCTGCGCGCGCACGAGATCGAGCATTTCTTCTATATCGGCGGCAACGACTCGTCGGACACCGTGCGCATCGTCAGTGAAGAGGCGCACAAAGCGGGCTATCCGCTGCGCGCCATCCACATCCCCAAGACCATCGACAACGATCTGGTCGGCAACGACCACACCCCCGGTTTTCCGTCGGCTGCGCGTTTCGTCGCCCAGGCCTTCGCCGGCGTGAACCTGGACAACGCCGCGCTGCCCGGCGTCTATATCGGCGTTGTGATGGGCCGGCACGCCGGGTTCCTGACGGCTGCGTCTGCGCTGGGCAAAAAGTTCCCGGATGACGGTCCGCACCTGATCTATCTGCCCGAACGGGTGTTCGACCTGCAGCAGTTCCTGCATGACGTGAAGGCGACTTACGCGCGTTACGGCCGCTGCGTCGTAGCCGTGTCCGAGGGCATTCACGATGCGGCCGGGGTGCCAATGCTGGCACGGCTGGCCAAAGATCTCGAGCAGGACGCCCATGGCAACGTGCAGCTCTCGGGCACCGGCGCGCTGGCCGACCTGTTGTGCGAGGAGATCCGCAGCAAGCTGGGCATCAAGCGGGTGCGGGGCGACACCTTCGGCTACCTGCAGCGCTCGTTCATCGGTTGCGTGTCGGACGTGGACCAGCGTGAAGCGCGCGAGGTCGGCGAGAAGGCCGTGCAATTCGCGATGTGGGGCGATCGCGATGGCTCGGTGGCGATTCAGCGTACCGGATTTTATTCGGTCGACTACACGCTGCTCGATCTTGCCGATGTGGCCGGCAAGACACGCGTGATGGAAGACGGGTTCATCAGTACCAGCGGCACCGACGTAACCGATGCGTTCCGTTTGTATCTGCGTCCCCTGCTCGGTTCCGGCATGCCGGACGCGTTCCGGCTGCGCGCGGCGCCGGTCGAACGGCGCAGCCAGAGCTGAGAGCGGCCGATGTTTGTTGCGTCCAAGCTGCTGGGTTTTCTGCTCGAACCGCTGTTCTGGGTGCTGGCACTGCTGCTCGTCAGCGTACTGCTGGCGCGCCGGCGCCCTCGGGCCGGCAGGATCCTGTCCGCTCTGGCGCTGCTGGCGCTGGTGCTCGGCTGCTGGACATCCGCTCCCGAAGCCATGTTGCGCAGCCTGGAGGCGCGTTATCCGGCCCCCGACGGTCTCGATCTGCAGCAATACCAGGGCATCGTCGTGCTCGGCGGTGCATTGAGCAGCCCGGAGCTATGGCAAGCCCACCGCCAAGTGGGCCTGAACAACCAGGCCGAACGCATGACCGAAGCCGTTGCGCTGATGCGCCGCCATCCGCACCTGCGTTTGTTGTTCACCGGCGGCAATGCCAAGATTTCTGGCGAGGGGGCGAGCGAGGCCGAACGCGCCAAGCTGTTGTTCGACGCCCTGGGCGTTGAACCGAGCCGCGTCTCGTACGAATCGGAGTCGCGCAACACCTACGAGAACGCCCTGCTTACCGCGTCCATGCCCGGCGTCAACAAGACCCAAGCCTGGATTTTGCTGACCTCGGCATTTCACCTGCCACGTGCCATGGGTGTTTTCGAACTCGCAGGCTGGAACGTGACCGCCTGGCCGGTGGATTACCGCACCACCGCGCACGACTCCTGGTTCGATTTTTCACTGCACTATGGCCCCGAGACCTGGCAGCTGGCGCTGCATGAATGGCTGGGCTACGCGGCTTACCGGCTGGCCGGCTGGCGCTGAACGCCGGGGTGACCCGGGCCGATTCACGTGTCGCCTGAATCGGCGATCTGCTGCGCGGTGAGCCGGGTCGCGAGCAACTTGTCGATGCGTCGCCCGTCGAGGTCAACCACCTCAAACATCCAGCCGGCGCATTCGATCTTTTCGCCCTCCACCGGCAAGCTGCCAGACACCGCCATCAGCAGACCGGCCACGGTGTTGTAGCGACCGCGTTCCTCATCGGGCAGATCACCGATGTCCAGGCGCGACTTGAACTCGCCGACCGGCATCGCGCCATCAATCATCCAACTGCCGTCGTCGCGTGGCGTGGCCCAGGCATCAACCGGCGTATAGGGTTGCAACTCACCAGTGATGGCCTCCAGCATGTCGTTGGGCGTGATCAGCCCCTGCACCTCGCCATATTCGTCCACCACCAGCACCATACGAGCGGTCTTGATGCGGAACTGCTCGAGCAGTTCCATGCCCGAGAGCGTCTCCGGCACGAACACCGGCGGATGCACATGGTCGACGATGGATGTGGTGTGCTCGGCGCCAAGTTCGATCAATTTGCCCAGGCTGATGGTTCCCACGACGTTCTCGAGCGAACCACGGCATACCGGGTACCAGGAAAATGCACGTTTGGCGCCCCCTTCGCGCAAGGCCTCCAGAATCTGACCGGCCGACTGGCTGGCATCGAGCCACTTGATGTCCGAGCGCGGCAGCATCATCGACGTGAGCGGCCGGTCGTCGAGCAGGAATACGTTCTGCACCATCTGGCGCTCCTGCTCCTCGATCACGCCGGCGTCCACGCCCTCCTCCAGGCTGGCACTGATTTCGGCCTCGGTGACGGACCGGCTGCCGGCGTTGTCGATGCGCAGCATCTTGAGCACACCATGCGTGCACGCTGACAGCAACCAGACAAAGGGTTTAGCGGCACTGGCGACCCAGGTCATCGGTCGCGCAACCAGCCGCGAGACCTGCTCGGGATACAACTGGCCGATGCGCTTGGGCACCAGTTCGCCGAAGACGATGGTAGTGAAGGTGATGACGGTCACCACCACCGCGGTCGCGGTGATGTCGGCCACACCGGACGCCAGGTGCCAGCCCTGAAGCCAGCGCGACAATCCACCACTGAAGGCGGCCTCGCCAATGATGCCGTTGAGCACACCGATGGACGTGATGCCGACCTGCACCGACGACAGGAAGCGGGTCGGATTCTCGAGCAGCAACAAAGCCGCCGTAGCACCATGGTCGCCGTCGTCAGACATGCTCATCAGCCGCGCCCTGCGGCTGGCCGTGAGCGCGAGTTCGGACATTGCAAAAATGCCGTTGATAAGGGTCAACAGGGCAATTAGCAAGAAATCCATGAATCCGGCATCAAAATCAACACCATGGGACTTTACCTGATCGGCGATGTGCAAGGCTGCGACAACGCACTGCAGCGCCTGCTCGATGAAATCGGCTTCTCGGCGAGCCGCGACAACCTGGTGTTGCTGGGGGACCTGGTCAATCGTGGCCCGGATTCACTGGCAGTTTTGCACCGGATGATGCGTCTGGGTGCCGCCGCGCGCTGCGTACTGGGCAACCACGACCTGCACCTGCTCGCGATTGCGCACGGCGTGCGCGCGCCCCACCGCAAGGACACCCTAGACACCATCCTGGCGTCGCCCGAACGTGCGGCGTTGCTGGCATGGCTGCGCTGCCAGCCGCTCGCGCTGCGCGAGCGTATCGACGGACGCGAGCTATTGATGGTGCACGCCGGCCTGTTGCCGTCCTGGACGGCCGATCAGACCATGGCATTGGCCGGCGAGGTGACGCGCATGATGGCCGGCCCCGGTTTCGACGACTTCCTGCCCCAGATGTATGCGGATACACCGACGCAGTGGTCGGATTCCCTGGTCGGCATCGCGCGTCAGCGCGCCATCGTCAATGTGTTGACCCGCCTGCGCTTTTGCACGGCCGACGACCGCATGGAATTTGCCACCAAGGACAGTGCCGACGCGGCGCCGGACGGATTTTGGCCCTGGTTCGACGCCCCGGGACGGCGCAGCGCAAACGTGACCGTGGCCTTCGGGCATTGGTCGACACTGGGCTGGCTGGGACGCGACAATGTGTTGTCGCTAGACTCCGGCTGCGTCTGGGGCGGCCAGCTCAGCGCGGTGCAGATCCGTCCATTGGGACAGGGCCGGGGGTTTGCCACCGAACGGATGCAGGTGCCTTGCGATCGGGCGCAAAAACCCGGCCGCTGAACGGCCTCCGGCCCAGGATCAGGACTGATTCTCGGGTTCAGGTGCCGGAACTTCCGGCTTGAACAGGGCCGCAACCCGGCGCCGGGACTTGATATTGGCCGAAATGCTGCGCACGGGGGTCAGACTGGCCGCGTCCCAGGCAGGCGCGTCGGCGGCCGCGGGTTCCTCGTACGGCTTGTCGAAAAACGGATCGCGCGACACCTTCGGCGGACGCACCAGATCCGGTCGCGGCGCACGTTCCCGGCTTGGGGCATCGCCCTCGGGCCGGGAACGGCCACCTGCGCGCGGCTCGTTCGGCACCTCTTCTGCGTTGTACATGCGCCGGCCATCGTTGATACGACCCTGGCGGCGGATGTCAGGCTTGTCCTCGTCGAACTCGATGGGTTCGATTTCGAGCTTGGCCTTGAGCAATTTTTCCAGATCTGCCACCAGGCGCGCATCACTGCGTGTGACAAAGGTCACTGCCAGGCCAGAGGCACCTGCGCGGCCAGTGCGACCGATGCGATGGATGTAGTCCTCGGCGTTGAACGGGATGTCGAAGTTGAACACCGCCGGCACATCCTTGATGTCCAGCCCGCGGGCCGCCACGTCGGTGCACACCAGCAGATCGACCTCGCCATTCTTGAAGGCTTCGAGCGCCTTGAGCCGCTCGTCCTGGCTCTTGTCGCCATGCAGGGCCGTGGTCTTGAGGCCTTCGCGCTCGAGCGAACGCGCCAGCCGGGCACAACCGAGCTTGCTGTTGACGAACACGAAGGCCTGCGTCACCGCGTGGCGGCGCAGCAGCTGGTGCAAGGCGTGGCGCTTGTCGTCGTCGCCCACGCTGTAGAAATGCTGTTCGACGGTGGACGCTGCAGCGTTTGGACGCGCAACCTCGATCGTGACCGGATTTTGCAGGTAGCTGCCAGCCAGGCGCTTGATCTCGGGAGAGAATGTAGCCGAGAAAAGCAGCGTCGTGCGCTGCTTGGGCAGGTAACTCAGGATGCGCTGCAGGTCGGGCAAAAAGCCGATGTCCAGCATGCGGTCGGCCTCGTCGAGCACCACGTATTCGACCTGGTTGAGCACCGTGTTCTTGGCTTCGATATGGTCCAGCAGTCGCCCTGGCGTGGCCACCAGGATTTCGACGCCGCGCTTAAGTTCGGCCGTCTGCGGCTTCATGTCCATGCCGCCGAACACCACGGTGCAGCGCAGCTGGGTGTATTTGGCGTAGGACTTGATCGCCTGGGCCACCTGAACGGCCAACTCGCGTGTGGGCAACAGCACCAGCGCCCGCACCGGATGGCGCGCCGGCGATGTGGAAGTGTTTTCATGGGCCAGCATGCGCTGGAGCAGCGGCAACGAGAACGCCGCGGTCTTGCCGGTACCGGTCTGGGCCGCGCCCATGACGTCCAGACCCTGCAATACCTGGGGAATGGCCTGCGCCTGGATTGGCGTCATGTTCTCGTAGCCCAGTTCGGCAACGGCTCTGGTCAGGGGCTCTGCCAATTGCAGTTGCGCGAAAGAATCAATACGGGAAGGGGTAACGGGTTCGGTCATCTATACCTGTGCGGGGACGTGCCCGAGGGCCTGTTTTGGGCGCCTGGACGGGTGGTGCCCGGTGTATGGGCAAGCCTGTATTATCCCCCTATTGGAAAACGCCCCGAAAAACAGGCTCAAGCGTACGCGCCGAGAAGCTGATTCCACCCGACGCGAATCTTTTCGCGTTACATTGCCGCCATGTTACGAAAACCTGTGGCACCGACATCCCAGCAAGGTCGACTTGCGTCTGCTTCCAATCGCGTGGCACCCCGCGCCACAGTCTTGCTGACGGGGTTTTCGCCGTTCGGCGGTGAGACCATCAATTCCAGTTGGGAAGCCGTGCAGGACCTGCAGGGCGAGCAGATCGGTGGGCACACGGTTGTCTGCGCGCAACTGCCGGTCACGTTTGATGTGTCCCACGAACAGCTGATGGATCTGGTGCGGGAACACCATCCGGCTTTGATCATCTGTGTGGGTCAGGCGACGGGGCGACGGGCGATCTCGCTCGAGCGCGTCGCGATCAACATCGCGGATGCCCGCATTGCGGACAATGCCGGCGCGCAACCCATCGACAAGCCGGTCGTCAGCGGCGGTCAGCCGGCATATTTCACCGGTCTGCCAATCAAGGCTATGCTGCGCGATCTGACAGAGGCCGGACTGCCGGCCGAGGTCTCGCAGACTGCCGGCACCTTTGTCTGCAACCACCTGTTCTATGGCCTGATGCACGATCTGCAGCGGCGCCGCGGGCTCATTGGCGTGCGTGGCGGGTTCATCCATCTGCCCGGCCTGGCACCCGCCGACGCACAGCCCATGCGCCTGCTCGACATGCAAAAAGGCCTGCGCATTGCCATCGCCAGCGCGCTGGCCACGACCCAGGACGTCAAACTCGGCGCCGGCGCCACCGCCTGACGGCCGCGAGACCCGGGGCGCTCAGGCGCGCGGCAAGGTCACGCCTTGTTGTCCCTGGTACTTGCCGCCCCGGTCCTTGTAGCTGACCTCGCAAGGCTCGTCGCTCTCGAAAAACAGCACCTGGGCGCATCCTTCGCCGGCATAGATCTTGGCGGGCAGCGGCGTGGTGTTGGAAAACTCCAGCGTCACGTAGCCCTCCCACTCGGGCTCGAACGGCGTCACGTTGACGATGATGCCGCAGCGCGCATAGGTGCTCTTGCCCAGGCAGATGGTCAGCACATTGCGCGGGATGCGGAAGTACTCCAGCGTACGGGCGAGCGCGAAGCTGTTGGGCGGAATGATGCAGACATCGTCGTAGAAATCGACAAAACTCTTGGCATCGAAATTTTTCGGGTCGACGACGGTGCTGTGGATATTGGTGAACACCTTGAATTCCGGCGCACAGCGGATGTCGTAGCCGTAACTGCTGGTGCCATAACTGATGATCTTGTTGCCGTCGCGCTCGCGGATCTGTCCGGGCTCGAACGGCTCGATCATGCCGGTGGTCTGCGCCATGTGGCGGATCCATTTGTCGCTTTTGATTGTCATGCTGGGGTTCCGGAAGTCTGGTCGATGTGGCGCCGATTGTAGGAACACCGCCCGCGGCGCCCATCGGCGGGTTGGCCGGCATGGCGCGTGGGCATCGCCAGGCCAGGCTGGTCCGGCTGCAGACTCTCAGGCGGCTGCAGCAATCACGGTCCGCTGCACCAGCCGGTCATCGCCCAGGACGATCAGCGCAAACAGCAGTTCATCGAGGCTGGCGGCCTGCACAGTGCGGCGCTCGAGCAAGGGCGTGCATTGCGGGTCGAGCACGATGAAGTCGGCCTCACAGCCCGGTTGCAGATTGCCGATCACGCCGTCCAGCCCCAGTGCCCGAGCGGCGCCCGCGGTATGTTGCCACCACAACTGCTGGGGCGTCAGGCTCAGGCCGGTCTTGGTCTGCCCTTCCCGGCCGACGTAGTACGCCGCCAGCATGGTGTGGAACGGCGACAGCGAGGTGCCGCCGCCGACGTCGCTGGCCAGACCGTAACGAAATCCGACCCGGTCGGCGCCCGCGTAGTCGAAGAAGCCGCTGCCCAGAAACAGGTTGCTCGTGGGGCTGACGGCGGCGGCAGATCCGGTGTCGCGCATCAAGGCACGATCACCATCGTCGAAATGGATGCAGTGCGCATAAATCGCGCGCTCACGCATCAGGCCGAAGTCGTCGTACACCGACAGGTAGGAGCGCGACTGCGGAAACAGGCTGCGCGCCCAGGCGACTTCGTCTTTGTTCTCTGCCACATGCGACTGGATCCAGACGTCGGGATAGCGCGCGGCCAGTTCACCGGCACCGCGCAATTGGGCTTCGCTGCAGCTGGGCGCAAAACGCGGCGTGATGGCATAGCCCAGCCGTCCCTTGCCATGCCAGCGCCGGATCAGCGCCTCGGTGTCGATCAGGCTTTGCTGCGTATCGTCGCGCACGCCGTCGGGCGAATGCCGGTCCTGTAATACCTTGCCGCAGATCATGCGCATGCGCTTGCGCGCGGCTTCGATGAAAAACGCCTCGACCGATGCCGGGTGTGAGGTGGCAAACGTCAGCGCAGTCGTGACGCCGTTGCGCACCAGTTCGGTCAGGAAGAACTGCGCGGCGTCCGTGCTGTGGGCGGCGTCGGCAAACCGCGCTTCCTGCGGAAAGGTGTAGTTCTCGAGCCATGGCAACAGCCCGCTGGCAGGCGAACCGATGACGTCGATCTGCGGAAAATGCACATGCAGGTCGACAAAACCGGGCGCGATGATGCGACCCGGCAGGTGTTCCAGCGGAACCTGCGCGTACGGGTCGATCAACACATCGTAGGGGCCCACGGCCAGCACCCGCTCGGTCGCCGAACCGTCAGAGCCGACCACCAGCAGGCCGTCCTTGTCGAACACAGCCTGGCCCTGGTCGTCGAATCGCAAAATGGCGGCGCGGTAGGCTTTCATGATGCGCTGAGCTTACCCAAGAATTGGCACCGCCCCATACGACAGGCGGCATACCGTCCATGCCATGCCGAAGGCGTGGCTTGCAGCCGCACCGCCACGCATCACCAAACCCTCAGGGCCGCAGCGGTGACGCCAGCACCCCCTGCACCAGAAAGTCCATCGCCAGGATCTGCGCGTCACCCAAACTCTGACCGGCCGCAATCACGGTACGCCCGGTCGTGTCCAGTACCGCCTGCTGGACCCGGAACGGCTGCAAGCGGCCGGCAGCGATGTCTTTTTGCTTCGCCAACACCTCGTCGCGTACGGCCTGGGGCACGCGGGGGCCGAAGTCCCCGATTCGCACCATGCCTTCGCGGATGCCGCCCCAGACGTTGCCTGTCGTCCATGTTCCGTCAAGCATCGCCTTGGTGCGGCGGGTGTAATAAGCGCCCCATTCGTGGGTCACCGCCGCGATCTGGGCTTGCGGTGCCACCGCACGCATGTCGGAGTGGTAGGCCACGGCCATCTTGCCACGCTCCTGGGCAGCCACCATCACGGCGTTGGATCCGGTGTGAAACGCCAGTACGTCGGCGCCCTGGTCCATCAGCGTCATCGCCGCGTCGCGCTCGCGCGCCGGGTCGAACCAGGCCTGCAACCAGATCACCTTGACCTGCGCCTTGGCATTCACCGAGCGCATGCCCAGCGTGAACGCATTGATGCCTTGCAGCACTTCGGGAATCGGGAAGCCGGCGACATATCCGGCGGTGTTGCTGGTGCTCATGCGCCCGGCGACCACGCCGGCCAGATAACGCCCTTCGTAATACCGGGCATTGGCCACCGCGACGTTGGCCGCGGTCTTGTAGCCGGTGATCGACTCGAAGCGCACGGCAGGAAAGTCACGCGCGACCTTCAGTGTCGGCTCCATGTAACCGAAACTGGGCGTGAAGATCAGCTGATGACCCTGGCGCGCCAGATCACGGATCACACGCTCCGCGTCGGCCCCTTCAGCCACATTCTCGACATAGGTGGTCGCTACGCGCGGCGCAGCGCTACCGGCCAGGTTGAGCGCCGCGAGCACGGCCTTGCGGCCTTCGTCGTGCTGGTGCACCCAACCCATCGGCGACAGCGGCGCCACATAGACAAAACCGACCTTCAAAGGCGGTGCATTCTGGCTGTGCGCCGGGGAAAAAACGGGGAACAAGGAAAAACAGGCGGCCGCGAACGCGGCTGCGAGGTTTTTATACATGGTAGTCCTCTACATGGCTCCGAATACAAATAACAAGGCCTGCCGGAGCAACAGACCTTGACGCGATTTTAGCCCGCCTGGCGACGAGCTCCTGGCATCAGCGGAAAGTCTCGAAACACGCGTCCACCCGATCACGGTAACGGCGCTTTTGCGCGTCGTCGATGAAGCTGGCGTTGAAACTGTTCGTCGACAGCTGCCAGGCCTGCTGGGCCGACAACTGCAGCGCGGCGAACGTCTGCGTGAAGTTCTCGTTGATATAGCCGCCAAAGTAAGCCGGGTCGTCGGAATTGATCGTGGCGGCAATGCCGGCATCGAGCATGCGCCCGATGTTGTGCTCGGTCAGCGATGAATACACGCACAGTTTGAGGTTGGACAGAGGGCACATGGTCAACGCGATCTGCTCGCGCGCCAGACGCTGCATCAGGTCCGCATCGTGGATCGCCTGCACGCCGTGGTCGATACGCTCCACCTTCAGCAGATCCAGCGCACTGCGGATGTAGGCCGGAGGTCCTTCCTCGCCGGCGTGCGCCACCAGCCGGAAACCCAGGGCCCGGCAACGCGCAAACACCTTGGCAAACTTCTCCGGCGGATGTCCGAGCTCGCTCGATGCCAGGCCGATGCCGACGATCTTGTCGCGCAGATGCAGCACCTGCTCAAGCGCCTCGAAAGCCTCGGCCTCGCTCAGATGGCGCAAAAAACACATGATCAGCGACGCGCTGATGCCAAGCTCGGCCTGCGCGTCCACACAGGCGCGGTGCAAGCCATTGACCACCACCTGCGGATCCAGGCCGTGGCCGGTATGGGTCTGGGTATCGAAGAAGATCTCGGCATGCAACACGTTGTCGGCATGGGCGCGCGCAAGATAGGCGCGTGTCATGTCGTAGAAGTCCTGCTCGGTACACAACACTGTGGTACCGGTGTGGTAGATGTCGAGAAAGCTTTGCAGGCTGTCGAACACATAGGCCTTGCGCAGCGATTCCACATCGGGATACGCCAACGCCACCTGGTTGCGCTCGGCGAGCTGGAAGATCAGCTCGGGCTCGAGCGACCCTTCGATATGCATGTGCAACTCGGCCTTGGGCATGTCGCGCAGCAAGGCTGGCAGCCGATCGGCCGCAACGGGTCTGACATTCACGGATTCATCCTCCCGAAAAAAAAGGCTGCCCTGCGGCAGCCCCGGTGTTGGGCCGGGCGCGCACGTGCACGCCCTGGCGCCGGACTGCTTACTTGGCGCCCGGCACCTTGCCTTCCACACCCTTGACATAGAAGTTCACGCCACCGAGGAACTTGTCGTCCGCCACGGCGTCCTTGGCCAAAATTTCCTTTCCATCCTGACCGACGATCGGGCCCTTCCAGATCGAGAAGGTACCGGCCTTCAGGCCAGCCTTGATCTCGTCGATACGGGCCTTGGTCTCTGCAGGCACGTCTTCGGCGATCGACACCATGTCGATGGCGCCCTCTTTGTGGCCCCACCAGACGCCGCCGCCACCCTTCCAGCTGCCGTCAAGTGCTTCCTTGGTGGCCTGGATGTAGTAAGGAGCCCAGTTGATGATGGCCGATCCCAGGTGTGCCTTGGGGCCGTAGGCCGTCATGTCGGAATCCCAGCCGAAAGCGCGCTTGCCCTTGTCCTGCGCCGTCTTGAGCACGGCCGGCGAGTCGGTGTTCTGGAACAGCACGTCCGCGCCGCCATTGATCAGCGAGGTGGCTGCCTCGGTCTCCTTGGGTGGATTGAACCATTCGTTGACCCAGACCACCTTGGTCTTGATCTTCGGGTTGACGGACTGCGCGCCCATGGTGAAGCTGTTGATGTTGCGCAGTACCTCGGGGATCGGTATCGATGCCACCACACCCAGGGTGTTGCTCTTGGTCATCTTGCCGGCGATCACACCCGCCATGTACGCGCCTTCGTAGGTGCGACTGTCGTAGGTGCGCATGTTCTCGGCCTGCTTGTAGCCTGTGGCATGTTCAAACTTGACGTCCTTGAATTCCGACGCCACCTTGAGCATCGGCTCCATGTAACCGAAGGTGGTACCAAAGATCAGCTTGTTGCCCTGGCTGGCCATGTCGCGCAGCACGCGCTCGGCGTCAGCCGACTCGGGCACGTTCTCAACAAAGGACGTGACCACCTTGTCGCCGAATTCCTTCTCGACCGCCTTGCGTCCCTGGTCGTGTGCAAAGGTCCAGCCACCGTCACCCACTGGGCCGACATAGGCGAATGCGATTTTCAGCGGCTCGGGTTTGGCCGGCGCAGGTGCTGCCACAGGTGCTGGCGCAGGCGCCGGTGCCGGCTCCTCCTTCTTGCCGCAGCCGACCAGGGCGACTGCAGCGACGGCCGACACGGCCGCAAACTGGATCAGGGATCTTTTCTTCATGTCTGTCATGGTGGTCCTCAAATGGGAAGGTTGCGAAAAAACGATCATTATGCGGCCCGCGACCGGGCGACGGCTCATGATCCAGGATAAAACGGTTTTCCGATAGAGGCCGGCATGTTGATGCGGATCCACTGCGGATTGCGCGAGATCAGCGCCAGCACGACGATCGTGGCCAGGTAGGGCAACATGGTCAGGAACTGGCTGGGAACGGCGATGCCGATGGCTTGCAGGTGGAACTGCAGCATCGTCACGCCACCGAACAGGTAGGCACCCATGAGCACTCGGGCCGGCCGCCAGGTTGCGAAAGTGGTCAGGGCCAGCGCGATCCATCCCTTGCCCGACACCATGCCCTCAACCCACAGCGGTGTGTAGATGATGGACAAATAAGCGCCGGCCAGGCCGCACAGGGCCCCGCCCACGACCACCGCCAGCAAGCGGATACGGCGCACCGGATAGCCCAGCGCGTGCGCCGATTCCGGGCTTTCGCCCACACTGCGCATCACCAGACCGCTGCGCGTGCGGTACATGAACCAGATCAGGGCCAGCGCAATCACCACGGTCAGGTAGACCAGCGGATGGTGGCGAAACAGCGCCGGCCCAACCAGCGGGATGTCGGTGAGCCACGGAATCGTGAAATTCGGGCGCTCGGGCATGCGCGCCTGCACATAGCCGGTGCCGACAAAGGCCGAGAAGCCACCGCCAAACAGCGTCAGCGCCAGCCCGGTGGCGTATTGGTTGGTGTTGAGCCAGATCACCAGCAGGCCGAACACCGCCGCGAGCAGCGCCCCGGCGGCAATGCCCGATGCGAACCCGACCCAGTCATTGCCCGAATGCACCACCGCCGCAAAACCCGCAATGGCCGCACACAGCATGATGCCCTCGGCACCGAGGTTGACGATGCCCACCTTCTCGTTGATAAGCAGGCCCAGCGAGGCCAGAGCCAGCACGGTGCCGGCATTGAGCGTGGCGGCGATCAGCAGCGCATACGATTCCATCATCGGCCTCCCCAGCGACCCAGCTTGAGCCGGTAATTGACCAAGGTATCGCAGGCCAGCAGGCTGAACAGCAGCAAGCCCTGGAACACGCCCGTCAGCGACTTGGTCAGACCCAATCGCGACTGCGCCATTTCGCCGCCGATATAAAACATGCTCATGAGAAGCGCCGAGAACACCATGCCCACCGGATGCAGCCGGCCGACATAGGCCACGATGATGGCGGCAAATCCGTAGCCCGCGGGCAGGTAGGTCGTGAGCTGGCCGATCGGCCCGGCCACCTCGAGGGCACCGGCCAGTCCTGCCGCCCCGCCGGATATCAGCAAGGCGGTCCACAAGGCCCGGCGCGACGAAAAACCGGCATATCGCGCCGCAGCAGGCGCCAGACCACCGACCTGCTGGGCAAAGCCGGCCCGGGTACGGAACAGGAAAATCCACATCGCCAGCACGCCCAGCACCGCGAAGATCACCCCGATGCTCACACGTGAGCCGTCAAACAGCCGGGGAATGCGTGTAACCGCCTCGAAAGTTTTGGACTGCGGGAAGTTGAATCCCTGCGGGTCTTTCCACGGCCCACCGACCATGTAGCTGAGCAGTTGCGCCGCCACGTAGACCAGCATCAGGCTGACCAGGATCTCGTTGGCATTGAAACGATCGCGCAGCAAGGCGGTGATGGCGGCCCACAACATGCCGCCCAGCACACCGGCCAGCACTACCGGCACGACGATCCAGGCACCGGTGCCCTTGTCGGCCAGCAGCGCCACACCGCCGGCAAAAATGGCGCCGATGATGTACTGGCCTTCGGCGCCGATGTTCCACACATTGGAGCGGAAACACACGGCCAGCCCCAGCGCGATGATCAGCAGTGGCGTGGCCTTCACCAACAACTCGCCCACGGCATAACCGCTGTTAATGGGCAGCCAGAAAAACATCTCCAGGCCACGCAGCGGGTCCTTGCCCAGGGAGACGAACATCACGACACCGATCAGCACCGTGATCAGCAGCGCCAGAATGGGCGAGCCGTAGCTCCAGACCTGCGACGGCTGCGGGCGGGTTTCAAGCTTGAGCATGCTCGGCCTCCCACAATCCACTCATCCACTCGCCGACCATCTCGATCGAGGCGTCGGCTATCGGCACTGATGGCGACAACCTCCCCTTGGCGATCACGTGCAGGCGGTCGCTGAGCTCAAACAACTCGTCGAGTTCCTCGCTGACCACCAGCACCGCGCAACCCTGGTCGCGCAACTCCAGTATTTCGCCGCGAATCTGCGCCGCCGCACCGACATCGACGCCCCAGGTCGGCTGCGAGACGATCAGCAATTTGGGCTTGGCGTCGATCTCGCGCCCCACAATGAATTTCTGCAGGTTGCCACCCGACAGCGAGCGCGCCGCCGAATCCGGCCCACCGGCCTTGATGTTGAAGCGGCTGATGATGTCGGCAGCCTGTCCCCGCAGCCGGCGCAGATTGATCCAGTGGATGCTGCCGGACAGCGCTTCGTTGCGGGTGAGCAGCAGGTTGTGCGCCAGCCCCAGCGTCGGCACCGCGCCACGGCCCAGCCGTTCCTCCGGCACGAAATGCAGGCCCAGTTTGCGCCGCGCGCCCGGATGCAGCGCCGACATGTCGGTGTCTCCCATGCGGATGGATCCGGCAGCACTGCGGCAGTCTTCGCCGGACAAGGCGTACAGCAGTTCGCGTTGGCCGTTGCCCGACACACCGGCGATGCCGACAACCTCGCCTGCGCACACTTGCAACGAAACGCCATCGAGATCGACGCCGAACTGGTCTTCGCGCGGCAGGCTTAGACTAGCCACCTGCAATACCGACGCGCCGGGTTTCTGTTCGCGGTGCTGCAGCTCGGGTGGCTCGGCACCGATCATCAGCCGCGACAAGGACGCATTGGTTTCCTCGGCCGGATTGCACACGCCGGTCACGACACCGCCGCGCAGCACCGTACAGGCGCTGCACAGCTCACGGATCTCGTGCAGTTTGTGGCTGATGTACAAAATGCTGCAGCCTTCGGAGGCCAGCTTTTTGAGCACGACAAAAAGTTTCTCCACCGCCTGGGGCGTCAGCACCGAGGTCGGTTCGTCGAGAATCAGCAGTTTGGGGTTGGTCAGCAAGGCCCGGATGATCTCCACCCGCTGCATCTCGCCGACACTGAGCGTGTGCACCGGCCGCGCCGGATCGATGTCCAGGCCGTATTCCTGCGCCTTGGCCACGATCGAGCGGGTCACAGACTCCAGACTCAGCGACTTGTCCAGGCCGAGCCAGACGTTCTCGGCCACCGTGATGGTGTCGAACAAGCTGAAATGCTGGAACACCATACTGATGCCCATGGCGCGTGCTTCCTGCGGGTTGCGAATATGCACCTCCTGGCCGTTGAATCGCACGCTGCCGGCATCGGGCTTGACCGATCCGTAGATGATCTTCATCAGGGTCGACTTGCCGGCGCCGTTTTCGCCCAGCACGGCATGGGTCTCGCCGGGCATCACGGTCAGCGAGACCTCGCTGTTGGCCACCACGGCGGGATACCGCTTGGTGATGCCGCTGAGCTGCAATCGCGGGGTACTGGTCATACGGTTTGTCTCTGGTGTCGCTTGTCGTTCATGTTATTAGCACCCCGCCCGGCAGGTGGCTATTTGTAACCGATATGGATTTGCGCACCATGAGCCTAACCGGATACGGGCCCTTGTGACAGGCCAGCGGCGACCGCCTTGACACGCTCACGCAGCCATTTCCCCGCCGCGGAGCCATGGCTGCGCGCGTGCCAGAGTTGGTAATACCGCATGCGAGGAAAGTCCACCGGACAGGCAAGAATGCGCACCGGCAGGCGCCCGACGAACCGATCGCAGTAGATGCGCCCTGTCGTCAGAACAAGCAAGGTTGACGCCACCATGGCGGGAATCAGACCGAAATGGGCCACGCGCGTGGTGATGGTGCGCTGCAGGCCCAGACTCTCCAGATGTTCATCGATCACGCCTTTGGCGCCGGGATGGGTCTGCCCCGGCGCCACATGCTCTGCAGAGAGCCATTCCTGCGCATTCCAGCCACGCCGGGTTGCAGGATGTTGCTCGGACACCAGCGACACCACCTCATCGTCGAACAGGACGCCCAGGTGCAGGTCTTGCGGTGGTGCGCTCCAGTTACCAATCACCACGTCGACGTCGCCTTGCGCCAGATGCGTGCGGTAGTCCGACTCGCCGGACAAGGCCAGGATGTCGATGCGGCACAGCGGCGCCTGCGCCTTGATCAGCGTCACCAGACGGGGCAGGAACTGGCTGTCGAGGTAGTCGCTGGCCGCAATGCGAAACGTGTGTTCGGCACTGGCCGCGTCAAAACCACGGGCATCGGCAAACAGCATCTGGGCGCCCCGCAGAATGCGCGAACTGGGTTCGATCATGCGCATGCCGGCTTCAGTCGGCACCATGCCGCTGCCGGAGCGCACCAGGATCGGGTCCTGGGCAAAGTCGCGCAGGCGCTTGAGCGACGCACTGACCGCCGGCTGGTGCATTCCCAGTCGGATGGCGGCGCGCGAAACACTGCGTTCAGTCAACACGGTATGAAGGACCCTTATCAGATGAAGGTCGATCTTGTCGAAGATGGCGTGTTCTCTCATACTGATGTAGACATTGCACTCATATGCTAGCGTGTATGGAACTTCGCCAGTGATGGATTAAGTTAGACATCACGCCCGCGCTCAGGAACGACCACCATGAACACTCAACCCATTCGATTCATCCGCCGCGGCGCCGTCGTCGCGCTGGACGCCGTGCCGCCTGATCGTACCTTGCTCGAGGTCTTGCGCGAAGACCTGGCCTGCACCGGCACCAAGGAGGGTTGCGGCGAAGGCGATTGTGGCGCCTGCACCGTGGTGCTGGGTGAACGCCAGGACGACGGCATCACCTACCGCGCCGTCAACAGCTGTATCCGGCTGGCCCACTCGATCGATGGCCTGGCCTTGTGGACCGTGGAAGATCTGGCCGGGCCCGACGGTGGCCTGCACCCGGCGCAGCAGGCCATGGTGCAGTGCAATGGCTCTCAGTGCGGCTTTTGCACCCCCGGTTTCGTCATGAGCCTGTTCGGCATGTACCAGAATCATTTCGCCCGGGGCCACACCATCAGCCGTGCCCTGGCGCAGGAGGAACTCTCGGGCAACCTGTGTCGCTGCACCGGCTATCGGCCGATCCTGGAGGCCGCCTGCTCCATGGCCATGTATCCGCAGGTCGCACTGGACGAGGGAGCGCTGGTCGCGCAGTTGCGCCAGCTGGAACAAACTGAAGCCGCCACGACCGGTGCTGGGCGGCCAGGAAAGAACCCGGCCACGGCCCCGACCTACTTGGCGCCGCGCACACTGGCCGATCTGCTCGAGGCACGGGCCGCCTACCCCGCTGCCCAGGTTGTCGCCGGGTGTACCGACGTGGGGCTGTGGGTCACCAAGATGCACGAACAATTCGCCGCGGTGCTCGATGTGACCCGCGTCGCCGAACTGCGCCGCATCGAGCGCTACCCGCACCATGTGGCGATCGGCGCGGCCGCCTCGCTGACCGAGGCATTCGCCGCGCTGGTCGACACGCGCGCGCAGCTCAAAACATTCGCCAACCGCTTTGCCGGTCTGCCAGTGCGCAATGCCGGCACGCTGGGTGGCAACGTCGCCAACGGCTCGCCGATCGGCGACAGCATGCCGCTGCTGATCGCGCTGGGCGCAAACGTGGTGCTGATGAGCCGACGTGGCCACCGCGAGATGCCGCTGGAGGCGCTGTATACCGGCTACCGCCAGAACGTCATGGCCGCCGACGAGGTGCTGGCCTGGATCAAGGTCCCGCTACCGGTCGCGGGCGAGTTCTCGCGTGTGTACAAGATATCGAAACGCTTCGACGATGACATCTCGGCCATCTGCCTGGCTTTGAGTCTGCGTCTGGACGACGGCATCGTGTCGTTTATCTCCATCGGCGTCGGTGGTGTGGCCGCCACACCGGTACGTGCCGTGCGCACACAGCAGGCATTGCTGGGCCAGCGCTGGAGCCGCGAACTCGCACACACCGCCGCACAGGCGCTGCGCGACGAGTTCCAACCGATTTCCGACATGCGCGCCAGCGCCGCCTATCGCAGCACGGTGCTGGGCAATCTGATGCAGCGCTTCTGGCTGGAGAGCCAGGGCGAAACCGCGATCAACCTGGAGTCCTTTGCCTTGCAAGGAGATGCCGCATGAACGCACCCGAAAAGCTGCCGCCGCCCGCCCGCGGACGCCGCGCCCGTCCCGATGCAGCCGAGGCCAGGGCCCCGCTGCCAGTCGACCGGCCCGGCGCAGCCGGCGTTTCGCAACCCCATGAAAGCGCACGCGCCCACGTGATCGGCGGCGCCAGCTATGTCGACGACATCACTGAACTGCGTGGCACCCTGTATGCGGCGCCGGTCACCTCCAGCGTGGCCCATGGCACGCTGCGCGGGGTCGACACCCGCGCCGCCATGGCCATGGCCGGCGTGCGCGACGTGGTGCTGGCGCGCGACATCCCCGGCCATGCCATGCTGGCATCGTTTGCGGGGGACGAACCGATCTTTGCCACCAACACCGTGCAACATGTGGGTCAGGTGATCGGATTGGTGCTAGCCGATTCGGTGATGCAGGCACGGCGCGCCGCGCGCAAGGTGCAACTGACCATCGACCCACTGCCGCCCATCCTCACCGTGCACGAGGCCATGAGCGCCGAGAGCTTCGTGCTGCCGCCGGTATTCGTGCGCCGCGGCGACGCGCCAGCGGCACTGGCGCGCGCACCCCACACGCTCAGCGGCACGCTCGAAGTGGGAGGTCAGGAGCATTTCTACCTCGAAGGCCAGGTGGCCTATGTGCTGCCGATGGAGCAGAACCAGTGGGTGGTGTATTCCAGCACCCAGCACCCGGGCGAGGTACAGCATTGGGTGGCGCATGCGCTGGGCATCGACAACCACGCGGTGCGGGTTGAGTGCCGGCGCATGGGCGGGGGTTTCGGCGGCAAGGAGACCCAGGCAGGGCACGTGGCGGTCTGGGCCGCGATCGCCGCGGCCAAGCACCGCCGGCCGGTCAAGCTGCGTCTGGACCGCGACGACGACTTCATCATCACCGGCAAACGCCATCCGTTTGCCTACCGCTACACCGTCGGATTCGACGACGACGGCCGCTTGTGCGGCCTCGACCTGCAGATGCTGGTGAACTGCGGCTTCTCGGCCGACCTCAGCGGTCCGGTGGCCGACCGCGCGGTCTTTCACAGCGACAACGCGTATTTTCTCGAAGACGTCAGCATCGCGTCCTACCGCTGCAAGACGAACACCCAGAGCCATACCGCGTTCCGCGGCTTTGGCGGACCGCAGGGTGTGATCGTGATCGAATCCATCATGGGCGACATCGCGCGCCGGCTCGGGCGCGATCCGCTGCAGGTGCGCCGCAGCAACCTGTACGGCATAACCGAGCGCAACGTCACGCACTACCAGATGCCGGTGGAAGACAACATCCTCGAACCGATGCTCGCGCAGCTGGCGCTAAGCAGCGACTACCAGCGCCGGCGCGAAGCCATCGCGCGCTGGAACGCGGGCAGCGCGGTGATCAAGCGCGGCATTGCCATCACGCCGGTGAAATTCGGCATTTCGTTCACCGCCACCCTGTTCAACCAGGCCGGCGCATTGGTGCATGTGTATACCGATGGCAGCGTGCAGGTCAACCATGGCGGCACCGAAATGGGTCAGGGGCTGAACACCAAGGTCGCGCAGGTGGTGGCCGACGAACTCGGCGTGGCGTTTGAGCGGGTGCTCTCCACTGCCAGCGACACGAGCAAGATCCCGAACGCCTCGGCCACGGCCGCATCCGCCGGGACCGACCTCAATGGCCGAGCGGCCCAGTTCGCGGCGCGCCATGTGCGCGACAACCTGGCCCAGTTCGTCTGCGGCCTGGATGGCTGCGGCGCAGGCGCCATCCGCTTTGCCCATGGCAAGGTAATGTCGCCCAAGACCACGCGCGATTTCGAGGAGGTGGTCAAACTGGCCTATGCCAACCGCATCCAGTTGTGGAGTGACGGCTTCTACCGTACGCCAAAAATCCATTACGACAAGGCCACCCTGACCGGACGGCCGTTCTACTACTTTGCCTACGGCGCGGCCTGTTGTGAGGTGGCCATCGACACACTCACCGGCGAGAACCGCTTGCTCAAGGTCGACATCCTGCACGACGTGGGGCGCTCGATCAATCCGGCCATCGACATCGGTCAGATTGAAGGCGGCTTCATCCAGGGCGTGGGATGGCTCACCACCGAGCAGCTGGTCTGGAACGACAAGGGTCGGCTCACGACCCATGCGCCCAGCACCTACAAGATTCCGGCCACCGGCGACGTGCCGGAACATTTTCGGGTTGACCTGTGGCACGAGGCCAACCGGGAAGACAACGTGTTCGGCTCCAAGGCGGTCGGCGAGCCACCACTCATGCTGGCCATCGCCGTCTACGAAGCCTTGCGCGCGGCCGCAGGAGCTGTCGCGCCCGACAGCCGCGAACCGGTGCATCTGGTGGCCCCGGCAACTGCGGAGAACCTGCTGCGCGCATTGACTGAGAAATTCTGACGCGCCGTAATTACAGGCGCTAAAAGAGCGCTTGTTGCCTTGCCGCCGTGGTTGTGACTTGTTTGAAGAAAACAGGTGGCTCGTATCACTTTGCGTACGGTATCGCACAGATCCTGGAATCGCCAAACTGAAGGAACGACCCGGCTGAGTTACCACCACGTTGCCGATCTGCAGGTGCCGATCGGATGAGCAGGTGTCGCCGCATACCGGGGCGATGTCATCCATGGCGATTGCGACAGCGTCATACCTGCACAGCTGGTCGCCGAGATGGCCGACCTGTCCGAAAGGCGGGACGATCTCGAGGCGTGCCTGGCCTTGCGCGTTCTGGCGGGCGACGCCTTGTGGGGCCTGTACCCGCCCAGTGAAGTAACACGCGAAAAGCGCCGGCAAGGGGTTATGCAGGGTTGGCCCGCCATTGCCGAGGTCAAACCTGCTAGCCACGCCTGAACCTGGGTCCCGATGACGAGTTCGCCTGTCACGCCGGAAGACACCGTGGGTCTGATCCGGCGCCATTTCGACGCCTGCAATGCAGCCGACTACGATGCATTGGTCTCCTGCTCCACGCCCGATGCCGTGCACTACGTTCCGCCCGGCCGGCCCGAAGTTCCCCGGCGCGGCGCCAACATGATCGCTCGCAAATGACAATGGTGTGTGCAGAATCTGGGCTCACAGTGGACTATCCATCGACTCATCATCAGCGGGGATTCACCCGAAGGCATGATCGAGTGGACGCACTGGAAGAACAACCGCGGCACTGCAGTGCACGGCGCTGAGAGGTACGAATTCGATCCGGCAAGCGGAAAGATCGCAAAGATCCGTGCCTACTATGCCGCGCCAGCCGATAAGTCCGTAACGATCAACGAGTTGGTCCGCTTCAACCAGGGACGCAGTTATCCGCTCAAGAGCAAAAGCCGCTAACGACACTAGTGGGGCCGGCAATCAGCGCCGCTCTGCGCCCCGGGTATTGACAAACAAGGCGTAAAGCGAGTGGCTGCTGGCCATGAACAGCCGGTTGTTGTCTGCCCCACCAAAGCACAGATTCGCGCAGCGCTCGGGAAGGCGAATGTGGCCGATCGGCCTACCTTGCGGATTGAAAACCATGACACCATCAAGCGCGCAAGGTTCCGCTCCGGTCGCATCATTGCTGCCCCATCCAGCCCAAATGTTCCCGTCCACGTCGCACTTGATTCCATCAAAGGCGCCGCAGCCCATGGCATCAAGGTGCATTGTCCTGGTTCCAAGCCGGCCATCGGGCATCAGAGCGTAGGCCCACACCAATCGGCTGGGCTGCGCCCGGCTTTCCACGACATACAGGGTATTCTCATCGGGAGAGAAGCACAGGCCATTGGGCCCGGCCAGATCCTGGATGACACAAGTCAGGCTGCCGTTCTGCGGATCGATCCGGTAGACCGCATCCGGCAACTCCTGATTTGCAATCCGACCCTCGTAGTCGTTGGACAGTTGGAACGGCGGGTCGGTGAACCAGATTGCGCCATTGGACTGGCAGACCACATCGTTGGGGGAGTTCAGCCTCTTGCCTTCAAACCGGTCCGCCAGCGTCACGATGCGTCCATCATGCTCGGTCCTGCTGACGCGACGCGTCACAGCCCCCTCGCAACTGACCAGGCGCCCCATCAAGTCCCGCGTATGACCATTGGCATAGTTCGACGGTGCGCGAAACACCGATGCGGCACCACTCACCTCGTCCCACCGAATCACGCGGTTGCCTGGGATGTCGCTGACCAGCAGGTAACGGCCATCGCCAAACCAGACCGGCCCCTCCATCCAGCGAAACCCCGTCGCCAGCCGCTCCACACTGGCCGAGAAAAGTCGATATTTCCGAAATTCCGGATGCAGGTCTTGAACGCTAGGGTCCGGATACCGCATCGACGGCATCCACCGGTCGGCACAGGCGTTCGATTGGTCGACGGGGAGCGGTGATGGTGTACGTGTCATGGTGGGGTCATCGGCGAATCCGAACCGGAGAGCTCAAAACTGACTCGGCCCGCCAGTTTGCCGCCAGGCGGAAGAATCACGGTACCGGTGTTCGCCGCGCCGCGCCACGCCAAGTTGAATGCATCGGGAACATGGCTTTGCGGTTCAAGGCAAACATAAGGCGCCGCCGCTGGCCGATGTAGCACCAGGTGGTTCAGCGTCTCAGAGGCCCGCATCACCAAACCATACTTGTTGCCAAATCGGAGCCAGGCCTCGCGCGACCACCCGCTCCAGAACACGGTCTGGTCCGTATCTCCCAACGCATGGGGTGATTCCAGATCATAGGGTCCGTCAACCGCACGACACGCGATCGGCACATGATCGGGCGTGGAGAGCCATCGATGGCTGGCCCTCGTTTGCATCAGGGTGTCTGCTGTGCAACATAGGTAGGGATGCAGACCAATTCCCGAAGGCATATCGGTATCCGACCGGTTCACCAGATCGACGTCGATCCGCAATCGGCGTCGATCCAATTTCAGTCGCAAGTATGCCCGATACGGCCAGGGCCAGTCGCCGTCGCCAGCATGGTCCAGTCGAAGCTGCAGCGTATTGTCGGAGCGAGACTCGACAGCCCATGAACATCGGTGTGCATTGCCATGCAGACTGTGCGGCTCGGCATTCGGATGTGACTTCAATGTCCACACCCGCTCCTCCACGTACAGGCGCGCCTGAGCGATGCGTCCGCTGTACGGAATCAGCGGATAGATGCCGCCTTTGGCCCAATCATCGAGGTTTGTCCATTGCTCCGGATAGGGATGCAGGATATCAATGCCGGCTCCGCCGAGTCCTTCGAGCACGCACCGCGTCACCCTCGCACCCAGGCTCGGCGCCACGCGCAAACGGGCCACACCGTTGTGAAGTTCGAAGATCGGCACCATGGTCACGTCCGATTCTGCCAGGTGACGCCCCACTGCAATCGTGTCACCCACCACGCACGGCGAGCGGCGCCGGTAATTTCCCAACATGTGGAACTGTGTCTCCGGCCGTTCCCACAAAGGGCATCGGCTAGCCTACACAAAGCGTTTCGCGATCCCTACCATTGTGCTGTCCGACTGCAATCTGAAGTCATTCGTCCCGATCATCTATCGATGTCCAAAAGAAAGTAGGAGTAGGAATGCCAGTCACCTAGCGTGCCCTACAGATCCGTACGTGCGGAGATATCACATACGGGCTCCTGCCTTGGCTCGTGACGATCTGCGCGCCGGCAAGGCCGCAAGGAGTAGCGCTGCAACAACCGCAGGTGTATCAGATGCGCCCGCGCAACCGGTGCCGACACACACGACTGGCATCGCAAACCGGCGCTGATCGGCGCGCCGTCAGACGCCGGCCAGTGACCGCAGACCGATGGGATCGACCAAATTCACCACCCGGCCCGACCCGCTGATCAGGCTACGCTCACGCAAGTGACGCAGCACACGTGACAAGGTTTCGGGCGCAATGCCCAACTGGGCGGCGATCAGGCGCTTGCGCTGCTGCAGCATCACCGCCACCGCACCCTGGGCACTGGTCTGCGCATGGCGCAGCAACCATTCGGCGCAGCGCGCCTCGGCGTCCTTGGCCAGCCGGCTCACCGCCAGCTCGGCCTGTTGCCAATGCGCCGTGGCCACATCACGCAACACCACCTGCGCGGACTCGGGCAGGCTGTTCATCCAGGCGGCAAAATCAAGCAGGGGCAGGCGCCGCAACACCACCGGGGTTTCTGCCACCGCATCGACCAGGCTGGGTCTGCCCAGAATAGCCGCCGTGGCCTCCAGCCAGAACGGTCCGACAACGGTTCCCAGCAAATGGGTCAAACCCTCGCCGTCCATCAGTCCCAGCGCGATCCGGCCGGACTCGACATGGACCACTGCATCCCCCATGACGGTGCGCCGCAAGACTACACCACCCGGCTCCACCGACACCCGTCTGGCGGGAAGATTGAGTAACTCGTTTGGCAACATGGGGCCCAATGTGCAGCGGAATCGCGAATTTGACTTTGAGCAACATCAAACTTGGGACAACCACGGACCGCCCGTGCCTGCCACACCGAGCCGCCCGGTCCGGCTCACGCACTCAAGCCACACCAGGGAATACCCGCATTCCCGCCAATGGTCAAACGCAAACTCAAATTGACCAGACGGCAAGGACAACTCATCGTGCTGGTCGAAAAGGCCTTACACCCCGACAAAACTGAGGCAGGCCCACGCCCGAGGATGCCGCCTGCCCACTCCCATGCTGCCGTATCACTTGCGTGCACACCCAGCGGTGCGCTACAGCGGATGGTCACAACGCCACAATTTGTCCCAGATGCTGGAACAACACGGCATATGCCAACCCGACAGGTCTTGCCGGTCGCAGTGGTCAAACCGAGAATGGATGCCATCGCCACCACGCGGATACGTGGCCGCTACCGGACAACCTCCGCCGTTTGCTTGTGTCCCTGTTTGATATTCAGAACCAACCCCGCCCATGATTGCCCCCCCCCCCCCCCCCCCTCCCCCCCCTCCCACCCACACAAGACCCCCCACCACCCCCCCCCCCGCCCCGGCCCCCCCCCCCCCGGGCAACTGCCGGGCCCCCCGGCCCGGCCCCTTGCCAGGCGCCCTGAGCCCCCCCCCTTGGCCGCCAGCCCCCTGGCCGGGGAAAC
>Ga0105053_10002089_pt1 | contig 31403 bp, 24 predicted proteins | sample BON01_FD_78093 | JGI IMG/M metagenome (GOLD analysis project Ga0105053, IMG submission 78093) | Freshwater microbial communities from Lake Bonney liftoff mats and glacier meltwater in Antarctica - BON-01 | ecosystem: Environmental > Aquatic > Freshwater > Ice > Glacier meltwater | place: Lake... | reverse complement strand
TGGCGCCAGAGCAAAATTGCTGCGCAATTCTTGGTCTGGCACACAAGGTGGACATCCAATATCCGACGAAGTGTTGGCGCCAGAGCAAAATTGCTGCGCAATTCTTGGTCTGGCACACAAGGTTTAGATTATCTCAAAATACCGCTTCATCTCCCAGTCGGTTACGGCGTCGAGCCACTGGCGCCACTCCCAGTCGCGCGTGGCGGAGAAATGGTCGACAAAGCCGTCGCCCAGCCAGTCGCGCGCCACTTCTGATTGCTGGAACACGCGGTTGGTCTCGATCAAGGTGCGCGGTGCGCGCGGGATGTGCTCGGATCCGACATTGGTGCCGGTGATCGGTGGCGCGGTCAGCTTGAGACCTTTTTCGACGCCGTCCAGGCCGGCCGCGATGACCGCTGCCATCGCCAGGTACGGGTTGACATCCGCGCCCGGGCAGCGCGTTTCCAGTCGTGTGGCCTTGGGGCTGCCGGCGATCACGCGAAAGCTGGCGGTACGGTTGTCAATGCCCCAGGTCGGCTTGACCGGCGCCCAGTAGCCATCGACCAGGCGCTTGTAACTGTTGATGGTGGGCCAGATCATCGGCGCGAAATCCATCATGTTGGCAACCTGCCCGGCGAGATAGCTCTCAAACAGCTTGCTCATCTTGCGCGGTGCCTTGGCATCGAAGAACAGATTGTTCTTGCCGTCCGACAGGCTCTGGTGGATATGACCGCTGCAACCCGGCAAGCCCTGGTGCGGCTTGGCCATGAAGCTGGGCATGATGCCGAAGCGCGAACCGATCTCCTTTGCGCCGGTCTTGAACAAAATGGCGCGGTCCGCCTGTTCCAGCGCTTCGGAAAATCCGATGGCCGCCTCATAGACACCGGGGCCGGTCTCGGTGTGCAGGCCTTCGATCGGCACCTTGAACGCCAGCATCTGGTCCATCAGCGCGTTGAAGAATTCACGGTGCTGGTTCATGCGCAAGAGCGAGTAACCGAACATGCCGGGCGTCAGATTCTGCGGCGCGACGCCTTTTTTCGCGGCCCAGGTCTCTGGCGTCTCCAGGAAGTTGAACCACTCGAATTCCATGCCGGTCATGACCTGGAAACCCATTTTTTCGGCGCGCTTGAGCACCCGCTTCAGCGCCTGACGCGGACATTGCGCATGCGCGCTGCCATCGGCGTTGACGAACTCGCCCAGGAAGAACGGTACGTTGGCGTCCCACGGGACATGGCGTGCGGTATTCAGATCCACCCGCGCCAGCGCATCCGGGAAACCGTGTTGCCAGCCGGTGGCAGTGGTGTTGTCGTAGGTGGCATCCATCATGTCCCAGCCCAGCACCACATCGCAAAAGCCGAAGCCGCCTGCGGGGTAGGGCTCGGCGGCGCCGAGAAACTTGTCGATGTGCAGGTATTTGCCGCGCAACACGCCGTCAATATCGCTGACCGCGACCTTGACCTTGGACGCGCCGGCGAGCTTGACATTCTTGACCGCCGGGTGTTCGGTGGATGCGTTCTTCTTCATAATAGCCATTTTGTGTAGTAGGTTCGGACGCTCAATGAGTGGTCGGTTTGGCGTGGTCAAGGGCGAACTCCTCTTCCGGCGAGAGGATCAGCCGCTTGCGGCCGACCAGCGCAAAATAGAGAATGCCGACGCTAAACCAAACCGCCACCCACATCACACCCTGACGGTAGACCGGGTCGGTGAGCTGGATATATATCGTGACGGTGGCGATCACAACGGTCAGCATAGCGCCCACAGGGCCGAATGGGCTGCGGTAGGGTCGATGCAGGTCCGGAAATTTCTTGCGCAGCTGAATGAACGACAGCGCCTGCATGATGTACGAGAACATCGCGCCGAACACCGCCATGTTGAGCAGGGTGCCGCCGATCACGGCTGCTCCTGCGTCCGCGCCCAGTTTGAACCACAGGATGAACATCACGGCCAGCGCCAGTATCGCGCCCGCAACCATCGCGATATGGGGTGTCTTGCGACTGCCGTGGGTCACCGACAGGCCTGATGGAAAATAGCCGGCACGACTGAGCGAATAAATCTGCCGGCCCTTGGCGAAAATGATGGTGTGAAAGCTGGCAACCAGACCCAGCACTGCAACCAGAGCCAGGGTCTTGGCAATACCTTCGCCGTAGATGGCCTTGAAGCCGTCGAGCAACGGCTCACCGGACGTTGCGAGCTTGTGCGATCCGATACCGGCAACCGATGGATTGAGCCAAAGGATCATGAAAGCAGAGATGATCAACGTGAAGATTCCCGCCAGGATGCCCCTTGGCATGTCACGTTTGGGGTCCACTGACTCTTCGGCCGCCAACGGCAGTTGCTCGATCGCCAGGAACAACCAGACCGCGAATGGCAGGCAGGCCAGCACGCCGACCAGCCCCTTGGGCAGGAACGGTCCGCCGCCCTGCTCCAGCGCTTTGCCGTCGGCGCCGACGTTCATCGCCCATTTGGCGAAGTCAATGTTGGGCAATGCGCTGACCCAGAACACCACCAGACAGCCCAGCGCCATCAGTGTCACGACCAGCGTCACCTTGAATGACAACTCGACACCCACGACGTTGAGTCCGACGAACACGATATAAAAAGCAATCCACCACAACGGCAACCACTCGGTCGGTGTACCGAATATGCCGGCCATGTAACTGCTGATGAAATACACGATCACCGCAGGCGTCAGCACGTATTCGACGTTCTCTGCCAGCCCGGTCAGGAAGCCGCCCCATGGCCCCATCGCGGTGCGAGCGAAAGAGTAAGCGCCCCCCGTGTGCGGTAGCGCCGGCGACATTTCTGCGAGCGAAAACGTCAGCCCCAGGTACATGATGGCGATGATGATGGTGGCTAGAAACATGCTGCCCCATCCGTTTGCCAGTCCCAGGTTCCAGCCCGAGAAATGGCCCGAGATCACGGCGCCGACTCCCAGCGCCCACAGTGACCATACGCCGGCGTATCGACGCAAACCGCGTTTGTCGAAATAGCTCTGGTCAACCTTGGTGTAGCTTACGCCGGATGGCTCATTCATTGTGAACTCCTGCAAGTTGTAAGATCGATCGTGAAACCGCGATGGTAGGAATTGATCAGGTCGCCGGCTATCCGGAATCGGCAATTCGCAACTAAACCTGGTGCCATTAGCACACGGCACGTCGGCATAGTGGAAACCCTGAGCCTGAAGGCGAAGAGCACCCTGCGAGAATCCGTACGTGCTCGCCAACACCGTCTCAGACCCACCCGTTACCGCAGATTCGCCCGGCCTGAGCCCCCAACACCTGCCGGCCATGCTCCGGCTGCGCTTTCAGGATGCGGATGAACAGGCCCAGGCACTGAACGGCTGGAACCAGAACTACCTGCAACTCAGCGCCGGGCAGTTCGAGGGCGCGTTGTGCCAGGTCCAGGGGACTGGCGCCCGTGTTTTCGTCGAGCAGGTCCAGCAATCGGTACGCCAGACCGGCCTGCTGGGTAGCGACGTTCTGGCGCTGGGAATCCCCCTGTTTACCAACGGTACGGGCATGTTTTGTGGCGCGCCATGCGCCGACGACGCGTTGCATGTCTTCTCCGGTGCGTCGGGTTTCGAGTTCCGCCCGCCGCGCCAGCACACCATGCTGGGCATCGAATTGCAGCTAGGGGTTACAGGCGCGACCGGGCAGTACATCGACGGGCCGCTTGACCGGGTGTTGCCGCAACGGGCTGGCACGTTGCATTTGCCAGGCCGTGTGCTGGCTGGCCTTCGCGCCTATCTGCTCGAGCTGCTGCGTTCAGCCCACGCGGACCCGGAGCTGCTGTCCAACACTGCGGTCGTCGCGACCGTGGCCGATTTCCTGCTTGACCAGATGACGCCCGCTGCCGGCGCAGATCGACACACCGGTGGACTTGCGACGCGCTGGACAATGGTCCGTCAAGCGTGTGCACGGTTCGATGCGACGCTGGACGCGCCCCCCACCGTTGCGCAGTTGTGCCTGGAACTCGGTATCAGCCGACGTACGTTGCAAAGCGGCTTCCAGCACCTGCTCGGTGTCAGTCCGCTGGCGTATCTGAAGGCCGCGCGGCTGCAGCAGGCACGGCGCGCATTAAAGCAGGTTGGCTCCGTCACGGAGGCGGCGACCAGCTCGGGTTTCTGGCACTTTGGCCATTTCGCGCACGACTACCAGGCCTTGTTCGGCGAAAAACCGTCCGACACCTTGCACCGATACAGGAGCCGGTGACGATCGCAGCGCCAGCCTCTGATCAGCGCCGGCGCAATCCAAGCACCATCACCGCACCCACCACCAGCAAAGCCCCACCGATCTGCACCGGCGCGATGGCCTGCCCCAGGATCAGCCAGGCCAGCACCAGCGCAAACACCGGCTCGACATTCATGATGGCCGAATTGCCGACCACGCCCAGGCGCGGCAACACGGTGAACATGATCGTGAACGCAGTGCCATACAGAAAGGTCAATGCGACCAGCCCGTACCAACCAGCGGCGGCCTGAGGCAGGTGAAAGCCGCCTTGCACACCGACACTGGCCAACGCGATCAGACCTGCCAGCCCGAGCGTCGTGGCCGTGCGCACGCGACCGTCAATGTCAGCGACCTCGTGTTGCGTGAATACCAATGCGGCGCCGAACGTGGCCGCGGCCATCAGCGCGAACGCGACACCGACACCGATGCGGCTCCATTGCCCGGCCGTGCCGAGACCGGAGGCTGCGCCGAACACGTCCAGCGCCAGCGCCAGGCCGATCAGGATCACCGGCATCGCGAGCAACACGGCGCGCTCAGGCGGCTTGCGGTACAACAATGCCGCCCATAACGCGGTCCACAATGGGTAGGTGTTGAATGCCAGCAGCGCCAGCGCGACTGGCAAACGTGCCACCGACGAATACAGGCACAGGCTCTGTATACCCACCAGCAAACCGATGACCGGCAGGAAACGCCGATGGCGCGCATTGAACGCAACCGGAACACCTTGCAGAAACAACAAGACGGTGACGACCAGCGCCGTGACGACACTGCGAAACACCACCGCGGTGGCGACATCGACGCCGTTATTGAAGGCGATTCGCGCGGCGACATGGTTGGCGCCCATCATCAACGCGATCAGCATCAGGGTGAGGAAGGCGCCGATGCTCAGTGCGCGGGGGCTTACGGTCATGGCGTAACTGGCATGGCCTTGCGCAATCGACGGAGCATGGATTCGACATAGTCACCATCCAGGTCTTGCGCAAGAAGACAAGCCGGCGCTGTCGACCAAGTAAATCCCGCTTGATGCGTCTGCAGCTCCGTTTCCGTATTCGTCGTCAACACGAACCCCCGAACCGGCACCGAAAACCCCCAGGTGGGGACCACCTTGTGCACCAAGACAAAACGCACTTCCTGGGCGCCGTCCTTGTAAGCGTAACGCGCGAACAACTCGCCGCTCTTGATGTAGTGGCTGCCCTTGGTGGCCCAGTGGAAATGGGTGTCTTGCCCGTTGTAGGGAACCGCATAAGCCGCCGAGCCGCCACGCCGGGCTCGGGGAATGAAGTCGCCATCGTCCCAATACCGGCTGAAAAACGTGTGCAGGTGGTAGTAGCAGTGGGCTTCTTCAGTTTCAGCCAAAGCCGCGCCACTGCTTTGCGCGAGCGCTTGTGCCCAGGCACGGATACGGTCGGGTAATGCGGTATGCAGGTAGTCGCTGATCTGGCGCCGCCGGTAGTTGAGGATGCGGTAGATGCCGAAATCCAGCTCGGCGAGGTCGAGCTTGAGGATGTCCTGCTCGAGAAGGCTCAAAAATCGTTTTTGAGCGGAGGGGGAAGTGGCTGGCTGCGGCATGGGGCGCGTTTGTCGGTCAGGTCAGGTCAGGGTGGCCAGATGGGCTTTGGCCGCGGTGGCCAGCTTTTCGTCGAACGTGGCCAAGGGTGCCTTGAGCTCGGCGGCCAGCCACAGGTAAGCGGCGTCGTAGGCGGAGAGTTGGTAACGCAGAGCGAGAGACACCACTTCTTGTACCTTGATAGGGTGCAGATCTATGTCCATCACCTGAAACTGCGCAAGACCATCATCGGCGATTTGCACCAGAGCCTGCTTGTGCTTTTTCACGGCCACGTTGGCCAATTCCGCGTGGAGCAGGTATGGCGCGTGCAGCGCGCGGTCCGAAATCTTCTGCACAGCCTGGGCCTGCCAGTGCTCTTGGAACAACAGGCCGCAAATGACACTGCAGTCGACAACCATGGGGGGCCGCCGCAAATAGCTTGCCGGCGGCTCGGCGACATGCAGTTCCCGGGCGGCGCTCACTGGAGTACCTTCGTGCTTCGCACTGCGGTGCGAGCTTGCTTGGGGCGGCCCGGCGCGGCGCTCATCGCGAATCCCGGTCTTCCCGGATGATGTCTACTCCAAGAGGGCCGTCGGTAAATGGCTGCGGGTATTTAGCCCGCAACTCGACGGCAATCTGATCCACGGATTTCCAGCCCTGGCGGATGATGGGATGGCCACCTGCACCGTGACCAACCACGGTGCCCATACCGGCTCGACCCGACAGCGACACAGGTGCTTGTTCCGGGCTCGCGGTTTCCAGCACTGCGCGCTCGATGATGGCCATCAACTCGCCTTGCAGGGATCGGTGGTTGCGCGCGGCGCGCTGGCGCAGTGCCTCGGCCCATTGGTCGGGCACGTCTTTGATAGAAATATTGGACATAAAGACTCCAAAACAAATCCAAAATGGATGTTACATCCAAAATGGATTGATATGAAGCCCTTTTATGCGGATAGTGCGGACGTAATGCCCATGTCGCGCATCGCCCAGCCGATGGCCTGCACCGCCTGGCGCATTTCGTTTGGCCCGATCGCGCCGATGCAGCCCACACGAAAGGTCTCGATCTGGGTCAGTTTTCCGGGGTACAACAGGAACCCATAGGCCTTGGCGGCTTCATAGAAACGCTTGAATTCGTAGTTCGGATGATTGGGCGCATGGAAGGTGACGATGATTGGCGCCTGCACTGCCGGCTCCAAAAAAGGCTTGAATCCCAGCGCGGCCATGCCCTGCACCAGCACCTCGCAATTGGCGGTATAACGCGCCAGCCGGGCCACTTGTCCGCCTTCTTCCTCGAACTGCGCCACTGCCTCGGCCAGCGCCACCACCACATGGGTGGGAGGCGTGAAGCGCCACTGCGTGGTCTTCTCCATGTAGACGTACTGGTCGTGCAAGTCCATCGCCAGCGACTGGCTGTTACCGGCGCAGGCCTGCAAAATTTGTTGCCGGATGATGACGAAGCCCATGCCCGGAACACCTTCCAGGCACTTGCCGCTGGCGGCGACCAGCGCATCGAAGCGGACCTTGCGCGCGTCGATGTCCAGCGCACCAAACGAGCTCATGGCGTCCACGATCAGGCCCTTGGCACGGCGCTCACAGACATCGGCGATCGCTTGCAAAGGGTTGAGCACACCGGCGCCGGTTTCGCAATGGATCAGCACCACATGGGTGATGCTGGCGTCGTCGCGGAGTTTGGCGTCGAGCGTCTCGGGCGACACCGGTTGCGCCTCGTCAAACGCCAGTGTGGTGCAACGCCGCCCCATCAGCTGGGTCAGCCGGGTCGCGCGTTTGCAATAGGCGCCGTTGTCGAGCACCAGCACATGGCCGTCGCGCGGCACGATCGTGGCCACCGCCGCCTCGACACTGAACGTGCCGCTGCCCTGCAAGGGCACCACGACATGCGAGTCCTCGCCATGGACAATGCGCAACAAGCTGGCGCGCAAGCGCGCCGTGACAGCATTGAAATCGGCATCCCATGAACCCCAATCGCGCAACATGGCAAGCTTGGTACGCAAGCTGGTGGTCAAGGGTCCGGGGGTGAGCAGAATTTTGTCCCTGTCCATGGGTCCGATCCTTCAATAATGCAATGACTGCGGCGCCGAGCCAGGCGCTGCCTTCCGGGCATTGTGGGATTTACCTCTTTAGTTTGTCAATTGTTTTTTGTAAATTGTTGACAATTCGGACCGATGTGCTTCAATCGGTCCATGACGGCGACCGGCCCCACCACCATCACGTTGTTGCAGACCAATTCGCTGACCATGGCGGTTCAGCAGGAAGTGGAGCGCGCAATTTTGGCTGGTGAGTATGTGCCCGGCAGCAAACTCAACGAAGCCGCACTGGCGCTCAAGCTCGGCGTCTCGCGCGGCCCGGTGCGCGAAGCCTTCCGCATGCTGGACGAAGCCGGCCTGGTCCGCACCGAAAAGAACCGTGGCGTATTCGTGCGCAACATTCCAATCGACGAGGCCATCGAGATTTTCGAGTTGCGCGCGACGATGGAGGAATTGGTCGGACGCCGGCTGGCAGCCAGCATGACCACGCAACAGCAACAGGAAATCGAAACCCTGGTGCATGCCATGGAAGACGCGGTCAAGGCCGGCGACTCCCATACCTACCATCTGCTGAATCTGCAGTTCCACGACCGCCTGGTCGAGATGGCCGGCAACCGCAAGCTCGCCACCATCTACCGCAAGCTGGTGAAGGAAATTTCCTTGTTCCGGCGCCTGAACCTGGCCGGGCAAAACGTGCTGCCGAAATCCGCCCATGCGCATTGGGCCATTCTGGAAGCCATCAAGTCCGGCGACCCGGAAATCGCCGGTCGCACCCTGTACGACCACGCCATGCACAGCCGCGATCGCACGATCGAGAACGACAGCTTGCGCCGCCAAGCCGAACCATCTGCCCACACATCCTGAGAGAGACCCCATGCTGAACGTCAATTCGCGCCAATACCAGTTACCCAAATCCCCCACCGTCGTCGTCTGCGTCGACGGCTGCGAACCCGACTACCTCGCCCAGGCAGTAGCCACCGGCCACATGCCGTGGCTGAAGAAGACCCTGGCGCTGGGCTCGGGCCTGATCGCCGACTGCGTGGTGCCCAGCTTCACGAACCCGAACAATTTGTCCATCGTCACCGGCGTGCCTCCCAGCGTGCACGGCATCTGCGGCAACTACCTGTACGACACGGCCACCGGCACCGAGGTGATGATGAACGACGCCAAGTGGCTGCGTGCGCCCACCTTGCTGGCTGCGCTGGCCGACGCCGGCAAGTCGGTCGCCGTCATCACCGCCAAGGACAAGTTGCGTGCGCTGCTGGGCCACAAAATGAAAGGCATCTGCTTCTCGTCCGAAAAATCCGATCAGGTCACGCTGCAGGACAACGGCATCGAAAACGTGCTGGAACTGGTCGGCAAGCCGGTGCCCAGTGTCTACAGCGCCGATCTGTCCGAGTTTGTGTTCGCCGCCGGCGTCAAGCTGATGGAAACCCGCAGACCCGACGTGATGTACCTGTCCACCACCGACTACATCCAGCACAAGCACGCGCCCGGAACACCCGGTGCCAACGCGTTCTACACCATGATGGACGGCTACCTGGGACAGCTCGAGGCCATGGGCTGCGTGATTGCGCTCACTGCCGACCACGGCATGAATGCGAAAGTGGCGATGGACGGCACGCCGGATGTGATCTACCTGCAGGACTGGTTCGATGCCTGGCTGGGAGAAAAAGTGGCACGTGTCATCTTGCCGATCACCGACCCGTACGTGGTGCACCACGGCGCGCTCGGCTCGTTCGCCACCGTCTACCTGCCCGAGGGCAGCGACATCGAGGCCGCCCGCGCTCGACTGTCAAAGGTCAAAGGCATGGAAGTCGTGCTGGCGCGCGAACAGGCGGCCGAGCGATTCGAACTGCCGCTTGACCGCATCGGCGACCTGGTTGTGGTGTCCGAACGATTCACCGTGATCGGCACCAGCGCCGCGCGCCATGACCTGACGGCGCTCGAAGTGCCGCTGCGCTCGCACGGCGGTATCAGTGAGCAAAGGGTACCGTTGATTCTCAACCGCGCCATGCCCGACTTGGACCGCGACCGCCGCTTTCGCAACTTCGATGCATTCGAGCTGGCGTTGAACCACGCCCAATAAACTTCCCTCGGAGCCCAAAACATGATCGAACAATTCATCCGCGACAACCAACTCAACGCCATGCGCCTGGCCGGCAAAAAGGTCGGCGCCGATCGCACCGGCGATCGCGCCATCGTTGTCACCAACCCGTTCACCGGTTCCGCCATCGGCACCGTACCCAAGGCCACGCTGGAGGAGGTGAAGGCCATCTTCGCCCAGGCACATGCCTACAAACCGACCTTGACCCGCTTTGAGCGTGCCGCCATCCTGAACAAGGCGGCCGCCGTCGCGACGCGGCGCCTGGACGAGATCGCCGCGCTGATCTCGGCGGAGTCCGGCCTGTGTTTGAAGGATGCGATCTACGAAGCCGGCCGCGTCAGCGACGTGTTCCTGTTCGGCGCCAATGAGGTGATCAAGGACGACGGCCAGATCTTCAGCTGCGACCTGACACACCACGGCAAGAAGCGCCGCGTGTACACGCAGCGCGCACCATTGCTGGGCGTGATCAGCGCGATCACGCCGTTCAACCACCCGATGAACCAGGTCGCGCACAAGGTCATTCCCAGCGTGGCGACCAACAACCGCATGGTGCTCAAACCGTCCGAGAAGGTGCCGTTCTCGGCCATCCTGCTGGCCGACATACTGTACGAAGCCGGCCTGCCGCCCGAGATGTTCAGCGTGCTCACCGGTGACCCGCGCGAGATCGCCGACGAACTGATCACCAACGAACATGCCGACCTGATCACCTTCACTGGCGGCGTGGCGATTGGCAAATACATCGCGTCCAAGGCGGGCTACAAGCGCATGGTGCTGGAGCTCGGCGGCAACGACCCGCTCATCGTCATGGAGGACGCCGACATCGACGAAGCCTCGTCCCTCGCGGTGGCGGGCTCGTACAAGAACTCGGGCCAGCGATGCACCGCCGTCAAACGCATGCTGGTGCACGAGTCGGTGGCCGACCGATTCGTCGAACAAGTGGTCGCAAAGACGCGCGCCTGGACTTTTGGCGACCCGAGCGACAAGAAGCTCGACATGGGCACCGTGATCGACGAACAAGCTGCGATGTTCTTCGAGTCGCGCGTGAACGAGGCCGTGGCACAGGGCGCGAAGCTGCTGGTGGGCAACAAACGCCAGGGCGCCCTGTATTCGCCGACGGTCGTGGATCAGGTGCGCCCCGAGATGTTGCTGGTCATGGAAGAAACCTTTGGCCCGGTCTCGCCCATCATCCGCTTCAAGGACATCGACGAGGCGATCCGCATTTCCAACGGAACCGCCTACGGGCTGTCCAGCGGCGTGTGCACCAACCGGCTCGACTACATCACGCGATTTGTCAGCGAACTCGACGTGGGTTCCGTCAACGTGCGCGAGGTGCCGGGTTACCGGCTGGAGCTCACACCGTTCGGCGGCATCAAGGACTCCGGCCTGGGCTACAAGGAAGGCGTGCAGGAAGCCATCAAGAGCTTCACCAACATCAAGACTTATTCGCTGCCCTGGACCTGAAGCGGTGCGCGACTCCCCGGTCACTGACTCTGGAGTGCAGACACGGTGGAACTGACCTGGCCGGTGGTCATGGCTGTGCTGTTCGGCGCGCTCTTGCACGCCAGCTGGAACGCACTGGTCAAGTCGAGCAGCGACAAAGCGCTAGACACGGCGCTGATCAACCTGCTGGCCTCGTTTCTCGCGGTGCCGCTACTCATGCTGGTCGGCTGGCCACCGGCCGATGCATGGCCGTTCATCGCCGCATCCATCGTCATCCATATCGGCTACTACGTTGCGTTATCCGGCGCCTACGAACATGGCGACCTGGGCCTCACTTATCCGTTGATGCGCGGCACGGCACCACTGTTGGTCGCCTTGTCGGCTTCGGTCACATTGGGCGAGACTCTGTCTCCCCTGTCCTGGGTCGGCGTGGTCGCGATCAGCGCCGGCGTTCTGACGCTGGGCTTGGGCCGACACGCGTTCGATTCGCCCAAGGCGGTGCGATTCGCTCTGGCCAACGCGCTCATCATCGCAAGCTACACCGTCGTCGACGCGCTGGGCGTGCGCGCTACCGGCAACGCGTTGCAATACGTGGCCGCGTTGTTCCTGCTCGACGGATGGCCGTTTGCGTTGATCGTCTTTGCCCGCCGCAAATGGGCCGTCGGTCCGTATATCCGCAAGCGCTGGCCGATCGGACTCAGCGGTGCACTGGCGTCGATCGGCTCCTACGGCATCGCGTTATGGGCCATGACTCAGGCGCCGGTCGCCACCGTGGCCGCGTTGCGCGAAACTTCGGTGCTGTTCGCGGCCTTTCTCGGAATCTGGTTCCTGAAGGAAGTGCTCACGACACGACGGATCGTCGGCACCTGCGTCATCGTCTCGGGCGTCATGGCCCTGCGAATGGGCTGAGCCACCGGAACACACATCCAGCCAGGCTGGTCATCAGGAGATAGAACATGGGATTGCCAAGTCAAGCGGAAATCGTCATCGTCGGCGGCGGCATCGCCGGTTGTTCCACGGCCTACCATCTGGCGCGCGCGGGCAAGACCGATGTGGTCTTGCTCGAGCAGGGCAAGCTCACCAGTGGCACGACCTGGCACGCGGCCGGTCTGGTGGGGCAGATGCGGCCCAACCGCAACATGACCGTAATGAGCAAGTACGGTATCGAGCTGTACAGCACGCTGGAGGCCGAGACCGGCCTTGCCACCGGCTGGAAGCAATGCGGCAGCGTGAACGTCGCGCGCACGCCCGAACGCATGCAGGTGTTGAAAAAGCAGGTGGCGATGGCCAATAGCTTCGGTGTCGAATGCCACCTCATCGATCGCGAGGAGATCAGCGAGCGCGTACCCATCATGCGCACCGATGACTTGCAGGGCGGCATCTGGCTGCCGGGCGATGGCAAGGCCAACCCGGCCGACCTGTGCATGTCGCTGGCCAAGGGGGCTCGCAATCGCGGCGTGAAAATCCACGAAGGCATCGAGGTCACTGGCGTCATCATCGAAGACGGCAAGGCAGTGGGCGTGCGTACGACCCAGGGCGACATCCGCTGCGAGGTCGTCGTCAACTGCGCCGGCCAGTGGGCGCGCCAGTTCGGGCGCCTGGCCGGCGTCAACGTGCCGCTGTATTCGGCTGAACATTTCTATATCGTGACCGGCAAGATCGAGGGCGTCACGCCGATGATGCCGGTGCTGCGCGACCCCGACGGTTTCATCTACTACAAGGAAGAGGTCGGCGGCCTGGTGATGGGCGGCTTCGAGCCGGTGGCCAAACCCTGGAAAGTCGACCCGATCCCGGCCACCTTCCAGTTCGAATTGCTGGACGAGGACTGGGACCAGTTCGAACCGCTGATGACGGCCGCCATGCACCGCACGCCGTGCCTGGAGACGGCCGAGATCAAGATGCTGCTCAACGGCCCGGAGAGCTTCACGCCGGATGGCAACTTCATCCTGGGCGAGGCGCCGGAGCTGCGCAACTATTTTGTCTGCGCCGGATTCAATTCGGCCGGTATCGCGAATTCCGGTGGCGCCGGGCGCCTGACTGCCGAATGGATCATCGGCGGGGAGCCGAGCACCGACCTGTGGGATGTCGACATCCGCCGATTTGCCGCCTTCACCGGCAACCGCAAGGCCTTGTTCGAACGCACCGCCGAGACGCTGGGCCTGCATTACGCGATGCGCTGGCCGCGCCAGGAACTGGAGACCGCTCGACCCTTGCGCACGTCACCGTTGTATGACCCGCTGTTCGCCAAGGGTGCGGAGTTCGGCAGCAAGAATGGCTGGGAGCGCGTCAACTATTTCCGCACCGATGGCGCCGCGACGCCGCCGCACACGCTGGGCAAACCGCACTGGTTGCCCTGGGTGATCGAGGAGCAACGCGCCACGCGCGAGACCGTCGCCATCTACGACCAGAGTTCGTTTTCCAAGCTGCTATTGCAGGGCCACGACGCGCTGGCCGTGTTGCAGCGTCTGTGCGCGAACGAGATCGACATTCCGGTCGACAAAATGGTCTACACCGCGATGCTCAACGAACGCGGTGGCTTTGAGAGCGATCTGACCATCATCCGGCAAAGGCCCGACCGGTTCGGCGAACGTTTCCTGATCGTCACCGGCTCAGCGCAGACAACGCGCGATTTCGACTGGATTTCGCGCCATATCGCGCCAACCGAACACGCCATCCTGACCGACATCTCCGCGCTGTATTGCGTGTTGTCCATCATGGGGCCGAATGCCGATGCCTTGCTGGCGCGGGTGAGTGGAAATGCCCTGGCCGACGACCCCCTGAAATTCTCCTGGACCCGGCTGATCGACCTGGGTTTCGCCCGCGTGCGCGCGGCGCGCATGAGTTACGTCGGAGGCCCGGGCTACGAGCTGTACGTGCCGGTCGAGATGACGCGTCATGTGTACCAGGCCTTGACCGATGCCGGAACGGATCTGGGCCTGCGCGATGCCGGCTACTACGCGCTGGACGCCTTGCGCGTTGAGATGGGCCGGCGTGCCTGGGGCGCGGAGATCGGACCCGACGAAACGCCGTTTGAAGCCGGCATGATGTTTGCCATCAAGCTGGACAAGGCCAGCCCCTTTATCGGACAGTCGGCCTTGCGCGAGAAAAAAGGCCAGGCGCTGCGCAAAAAGCTGGTCACGCTGGTGCTCGACGATGCGCAGAATTATGTGTGGGGTGGCGAATCCATCCTGATCGATGGCGTCTCGGTTGGCGAAATATCGTCAGCCGGCTGGAGCCCGCGTGCGGGTGCCTGTGTGGCGCTGGGTTATGTGCGCGGCGCACCAGCGCAACAGGCCCATGACGGTAGCCCGGCGCAGATCGAGCTGTGGGGCGAGCAGGTGGGCGTACGCCTGTACGACCGCTGGTCGCCATCGGCATGAGCCGACAGCAGTGACGACGACACGGCGTGCCGGCCTTGCGGCTGCGCGCCGGCCTCAGCGCTGACGCCAGGCCTGCGTCCGGCGCTCGAGCCGACGGGTGATCAGCAGATGCGCGATCTTCACGGTGGCGGACGTCGCCACAATCGCCACGGCCATTGCCGCCGCCGCTGCCGTGAAGCCGGATTCGTCCATGTTGATGATGGTCACGGCCGCCAGCTTGGTCTCGGTCGAATACAGGAAGATCACCGCCGAGACCGTGGTCATCGCATTGACGAACAGGTAGATGCTGATGTCGAGCACCGCCGGCAGGCAGACCGGCACGGAAACCCGCGTCATGGTGCGCAGCAGCGAGACCTTGAGCGAGGCGGAGACCGCTTCGAACTCATGGTCAAGTTGCTTGAGTGCCGTGGTCGCAGTCAGGTGGCTGACCGTATAGAAGTGCGTGAGCGAGTTAACCACCAGGATGGCCATGGTGGCGTAGATGAAGCCGAACGGGTTGCCCTTGGCATTGAAGAAGAAGATATAGGCCAGTCCCAGCACCAGACCGGGCACGGCCATCGGCAACATGGCCATGAACTGGGCGATGCCGCGTGCGGCGCCAAAGGAACGGGTTTTCTCGAGCAGATAGGCGCCCACGAAGATGATGGCGGTGCCGATCACCGCGGTCCACGCGGCCATCTCGACTGAGTTGAAATAGGCGTCCCAGCCATTGCTGCCGAAATCACCGAAGTTGTAGTTCTTCAGTGTCAACGACAGGTTGTAGGGCCAGCGGGACACGAACGACGCCCAAACGGCCATTGACAGCAGCACGAAGATCAGAAAACCCACCACCGCGCAGAAGATGAACAAGCCGTTGTCGCGTCCGGCAGCGGGTCTGGGTACCAGCGGCACGGCCCGCGCCGACAGCAAGGCCACCTGTCGGCCCTGAATGATGCGGTCGGCCAGGAAGGCCACCACCGCCGGTATCAGCAACACGAAGCCAACCACCGCGCCCATCTCGAAGTTCTGCTGGCCGATCACCTGCTTGAAGATGTCGGTGGCCAGCACATTGAAGCGACCGCCGATGACTTTGGCAATGCCGAAGTCGGTCATCACCAGCGTGAAGATGACGAAGCCGGCGCTGATCAAACCGTATTTGGCACCCGGCAAGGTGACCGTGAAGAACACGCGGGTCTTGGAAGCACCCAGGGCATCGGCGGCTTCGTACAGGCGCGAGTCGGCCATCGACAAGGCCGCCAGCAGAATCATCAGCGCATGCGGAAAGCAATAGAACACCTGCGAGATCACGATGCCGATCGGGCCGTAGATCTCGACGCCGAACATCCATTCCTTCAGGAATCCCTGGTTGCCGAACAGGTAGATCAGGGAGATTGCCGGCAGCAGTGAGGGTGCCAGGATGGGGATTAGCGCCAGCCCCTGGAATAGGCCTTTCCAGCGCATGCAACTGCGCTGCAAGGCGTAGGCATACACAAAGGCCAGCGGCAGCACGATGGCGGTCGACAGGAAGGCGATGAACAGGCTGTTCCACACCGAGACGAATAGCGCCGGTGTCGAGAAATATTCGATGTAGTTGGCCAGCCCGACGAAATCGCCTTGGTTGTTCTGGAAGCTCTTGGACAGCAGCCACCACAGAGGCAGGATCAGGGTAAGGCCGAGCCAGCCGATCATCAGGCAGATGCCGCCACGCATCAGCCAGTCGTCGCGGTCCAGGCGACGCTTGGTTGGCGCCATGGCGCCAACGGTTGAGGCTGTGCTGGTGGCGTTCACAAGGACTGTGGCGCGCCGGGAAAGACCCGGATGCGCTCGGCGGGCAGACCGACCAGCATGTCCATGCCCTCAGAAATGGACAGGTCGCGCATGGTGTTGATCGAAAAGTCGGCCAGCAGCGCCGGTTTGCCACCGTCGATGGACAGGCCGACGCGACAGAATGAGCCGAGGAACTCCATCTCGGCCACACGCACCGCGAAGGTGTTCTCGGCATCGGCATCGACATTGCGTACGACCACGTCCTCGGGACGGATCGCTAACGTCACTTCGCTGCCGGGACCGGGCCGGATGTCGATGTCGCAACTCAGGTTCATCGCGCCGTAGCGCACCAGGCCGGGTTTGACGACGATGCCTGACAGCAGATTTGTCTTGCCGATGAAATCGGCCACGAAGGCGCTGGCCGGTTCACGATAGATCTCCATCGGCGTTCCAACCTGTTCAATCACGCCGTGATTCATCACCACGATGCGGTCGGCCATGGTCAGGGCCTCTTCCTGATCGTGGGTCACCATGATGGTGGTCACGCCCAGGCGTTTGTGCAGATGGCGAATTTCCTGGCGCAGGTAGGCGCGCACCCGTGCGTCCAGCGCACTGAGCGGCTCGTCGAGCAGCAGCAGTCCGGGCGACAAGGCCAGCGCGCGTGCCAGGGCCACACGCTGCTGCATGCCGCCCGAGAGCTGGGCCGGGTATTTCGGTCCGGAGTCGGGCAGGCCAACCAGGCGCAGCAGATCGGCGACCCGGGTTGCGATCTCCACTTTGGGCATGCGCCGGCTGACCAGACCGTATCCGACGTTGTCGGCCACCGTCAGGTTGGGGAACAAGGCGTAGGACTGGAACACGATGCCGAAGTCGCGTTGCGATGCCGGCAAATCGGATATTTCCTTGTCAGCCTGAAAGATCCGGCCGGAAGTCTGGATGTCCAAGCCCGCTATTGCCCGCAGCAGCGTCGTTTTGCCGCAGCCGGACGGCCCCAGGAAGCAGACAAATTCACCGGGGAATACCTCCAGCGAGATGTCCTTGAGGGCCCAGAAGCTGCCAAACTGCTTTTTGAGCCGTTCGATCCTGAGGTATGGGGCGGTCGTGGACGGGTTGTCTTGTTTTTGCATAGGCGCAGGCAAACAGCAATGCCCGGTCAATTCGGGCATTGCACCTGACGTTTGTCAGGTCATTGGTGGAAGGTCTTATTTCTTCTTCGGATCGGACTTGCCGTCGTAGCGCTTGGACCACTCGGCCAGGATTTGGGCACGTTCAGCACCCATCTTGGACAGGTCAAGCTTGATCATGGCCGAGTCAGCACTTGGCGGGTAGTTCAGCGGGGCTGGATTCATGCCGGGGTAACCCACGATGGCGTAGTACTTGCCATACAACTCGTAGGCACCCTTGCTAACTGAAAAGTCGGACAGCTTCTGCGCCGCCGCCAAGTTTTTGGTGCCTTTGACGATGGCCGTGGCCTCCATGTCCCAAGGTGCGCCTTCCTTGGCCAGGATGATGTCGATCGGGGCGCCGCCGGTTTTCTCCTTGGCGCCACGCATGTCGAAACCGATGCCAATCACACGTTCACCCTTACCCGCCAACACACACGGGGCAGAGCCCGAATGGGTGTAGTTCGCCACGTTCATGTGCAGCTTGTCCATGAACTCCCAGCCGCCTTTTTCACCCATGATCTGCAACCAGGCATAAACCGCTTGGTAGCCGGTGCCCGATGACGCCGGGTTGGGCATCACGATGGCATCTTTATAGACCGGGTTGGTCAGGTCGGCCCAGCTGGCCGGCTTGGGCATGTTCTTCTTGCCACCTTCGATGGTGTTGTAGCACATCACCGCCAGCCAGGCGTCCATGCCGGTCCACATGGTCGGGTTCTTGTCGCTACGAAAGAGCGGCTTGATCTTGTCGACGTCTTTCGGGGTGTAACCCTGCAGCATGCCCATCGACTCGAACAACGCGATGCTCGAAGCGCCCAGGCCCCAGATGATGTCGGCGCGCGGATTGTCTTTTTCTGCGAGCAGACGCGCGGTGATGACGCCGGTCGAATCGCGCACCCAGGCAATTTCCACATCGGCATGGGCCGCTTCGAATGCCGTTTTGTAGGCGCCGAGTTGGTCGTTTTCCAGCGCCGTATAGACGGTGATCTTCGTTTTTTGCGCCAGAGCCGGTACGGCCATCAGTGCGGTGACCGCAACAACTGCCACACCCTGCAGCAGTTTGCGGACGGTAGGTTTGAACATGATGAGAACTCCTATTACAGAAGGGTTGATGGTCCCCGGTCGAGCCGGGCCTGACGAAACACTTTATGTACGCATGGTGACAGGGTTGTTACACGCATCGTTGTTTGCACAGTGTCATCGCAATGATTTGGATTGTCAACAATTTACAAAAGACTGTTTACATCCGACGTCTGTGCGCTGCCCTGATACACGCAACCCAACAGCATACGTGGGGACGCCCGATCGCAAAGCAGGATTTACCCGTACGGCGTCAAGCGAAAACTGGCACTTCACGGTGCGTCAGCAACAAACATGCCTGAAACACCCGCGCCGAACGGGAGGGCTCGGGCGAGCGCCGCAAAATGGCCAGGAACTGGCAAGCGTAGCGGAACAAGGCCGGATGCAGGGCCCGCATCTGCCCGGCGCGTACGAATGGCTCTGCATAGTGCTCCGGCAGGAAACCGAGGAACCGGCCAGATAGGATCAAGGTGGCGATCGCCTCCTGGTCGAACGCGGTGGCCTGGCGCGACAGCCGCATCTGCTGGCTGATTTCCATGTTCGGCGAGTGATAACCCAGGCCGGCAAACCGGTGCTTCTCCAGTGCGTCCCAACCCATGGCCGCGTCCTGCGCACCAAACAAGACGTGGGACGCACCGCAATACAGCAGCATGGTCTCATCGAACAATACGTCGTAGCTCAGACTGTCAGAGCGCCGGTGACCCGGAATCACGCCGACCTGGAACTGCCCATCGATCACGCCGCGCTCGATCGCATTGATCGGCGCCACATGCAAATTCAGCGACACGTCCGGTGCCTGCTCGCAGAACAGGGCGATCGCCGCGCCGATATGGGCCGCCGGGTTGCTCGCCGTCTTGTCGAACAGCGCCACATGCAGTTGCCCGCCCAGGCGCTTGTGGATGGCGTCCACGCTGGCCCGAAACGCCTCGGTCGACGCGAGCAGACGGATGGTTTCGGCGTAGATCTGCTCGCCTTCGGTCGTCAGCGCGAATCCACCCCGGCCGCGCCGGCACAGCGTCATGCCGAGCCGGACCTCGAGGTCCTTGACATGGCGGCTGATGGTGGAAGTGCCGATGTTGAGTTCGAGTTCGGCCGCCGCCATGCCGCCGCAATCGACCACGGCCTTGAAGACGCGCAGCAGGCGCAAATCCATATCGCCCAGCTGACCTAACACCGCATGGCTCTTTACTTGCATAAACCCGCAACTGAGTGGTGATATTTAGACATTCACAAGAGTAACAGAGCCAGCCACAATGCGTCGTCTGCATGCTGCGCTTGCGCCTGTTTTCCTGTTCTTCTTTTGTATTTGCCGGAGAAACCACGATGAACCTCAACGACACCCAACACCTGTCGCCCGCGCCCCGCACCGATGCCGCATGGCTCGAGCCCCACTGGATGCCGTACACCGGCAACCGCGACTTCAAGGCCAACCCGCGCATGATGGTCAGCGCCGAAGGCTGTTACTACACCGACATCAACGGGCGCAAGATCCTGGACGGTTTGTCGGGCCTGTGGTGCTGCGGCCTGGGTCATGGTCGGCGCGAGATCACCGAGGCAGTGAGCCGCCAGATCGCCACGCTCGACTATTCGCCGGCGTTCCAGTACGGCCACCCGCTGTCGTTCGAGCTGGCCAACAAGATCAAGGATCTGACACCCGAGGGCCTGGATTACGTGTTCTTCACCGGGTCCGGCTCAGAGAGCGCCGACACCTCGCTGAAGATGGCACGTGCCTACTGGCGCACCAAGGGCCAGGCCAGCAAGACCCGTTTCATCGGTCGCGAGAAGGGCTACCACGGGGTGAACTTCGGCGGCATCTCGGTGGGCGGCATCGTGGCCAACCGCAAAGCCTTTGGCCAGGCGATCGAAGCCGACCACCTGCCCCACACCATGCTGCCGGGCAATGAGTTCACCCGCGGTATGCCCGCCACCGGCGCCGAACTGGCCAACGATCTGCTCAAGCTGATTGCTCTGCACGACGCCTCGAATATTGCCGCCGTGATCGTCGAACCTTTCTCGGGTTCGGCCGGCGTGATCATTCCGCCGGTGGGTTATCTGCAGCGTCTGCGCGAGATCTGCACCGCCAACAACATCCTGTTGATCTTCGACGAGGTCATCACCGGGTTCGGCCGCTGCGGCGCCTACACCGGATCGGAAGCCTTTGGCGTGACACCCGACATCCTGAACATTGCCAAACAGATTACCAACGGCACGCAGCCACTGGGCGCAGTGGTGGCCAAGAAGGAGATCTACGACACCTTCATGGCTGCGGGTGGGCCCGACTACATGCTCGAGTTCGTCCACGGCTACACCTACTCGGCCCATCCGGTGGCCTGCGCCGCCGGCGTGGCCGCGCTCGATGTACTGGTCAAGGAAGACATGGTTTCCCGTGTCAAGACGCTGGCGCCGTATTTTGAGCAGGCGGTGCACAGCCTCAAGGGGAGCAAACATGTCACCGACATCCGCAACTACGGGCTGGCAGCCGGCCTGACGATTGCCGCCGTGCCTGGCGAACCGGGCAAGCGCCCGTACCAGATCGCGATGAAATGCCTGGAAAAAGGCTTTTACGTGCGTTATGGCGGCGATACCATCCAACTAGCGCCGCCGTTCGTGATCGAGAAGGCCGAGATCGACAGCCTGATCAACGCGCTGGGCGAGTCCTTGGGCCAGGTCGACTGAGCCATTACAAACCAGCGGTCACCCTGGCTCGCCATGCAAGCACGTCTTGCATGTGCCCCCAGTAGCCAAGACGATTGCCGACCGCTTGCCCGGTGCGCCCCCGCCAAGCGCCCGATGCCGGGTTTGACCCGGCGCCTTTGCCGACTCCATTTTTTTGACGGAAACCCATCATGTACAACGACCCCTTCCTCCAAGCCGAACAAGGTGCCAGCGGCACCACCATGCCCACCATCGGCCACCTGATCAATGGCAAGCTGGTGGCAGGCGGCAGCCGCTCGCAGGATGTGTTCAATCCGGCCACCGGCAAGGCGGAAAAGCGCCTGTTGCTGGCCGACGCTGCCACGCTGGAGCTGGCGATTGCTTCCAGTCAGGCCGCCTATCCGGCCTGGCGTGCCACGCCGCCGCTCAAGCGCGCGCGCGTCATGTCCAAGCTCAAGCAACTGCTCGAAGAACATGCCGACCAGCTGTGTGCACTGCTGACCGCCGAACACGGCAAGGTCGTCGGCGACGCCATGGGCGAACTGCAGCGCGGCATCGAGAACGTCGAATACGCCAGTTATGCGCCGGAGCTGCTCAAGGGTGAGCACAGCAAGAATGTCGGCCCGTCAATCGACTCGTGGAGCGAGTTCCAGCCACTGGGCGTCACGGCCGGCATTACGCCGTTCAACTTTCCGATCATGGTGCCGCTGTGGATGTGGCCGATGGCCGTGACCTGCGGCAACTGCTTCATCCTCAAGCCGTCCGAACGTGACCCGTCCAGTGCGCTGATGGTGGCCCAGCTGGCGCTGAAAGCCGGTTTGCCGCCGGGTGTACTCAACGTGGTCAACGGCGACAAGGAAGCCGTGGACGTGCTGCTCACCGACAAGCGCATCGCTGCCGTGAGTTTTGTCGGCTCCACGCCGATCGCCGAATATGTGTACGCCACCGGCTGCGCCAACGGCAAACGCGTGCAGGCCCTCGGCGGCGCCAAAAACCATGCGGTGGTCATGCCCGACGCCGATGTGGCCAATGCGGTGAACGCCATGATGGGCGCGGCATACGGTTCGTGCGGCGAGCGCTGCATGGCCGTGCCACTGATCGTCGCCGTGGGGGATGAGACCGCCGACGCGATGATCGCCGGCCTGAAGACCGAGATCGCCAAGATGAAGGTCGGCCCCGGCAATGACGCGTCCAACGACATGGGCCCGCTGGTGACCAAGCCCCATTTCGAGAAGGTGAAAAGCTACGTGGACCAGGGCGTCAAGGAAGGCGCCAAGCTGCTGGTCGATGGCCGTGGCGTCAAAGTACCGGCCGGCAACGAAGAGGGTTATTTCCTCGGCCCCTGCCTGTTCGACGACGTCAAACCCGGCATGTCCATCTACCAGGACGAGATCTTCGGCCCGGTGCTGGGCATCGTGCGCGTCAAGACGCTGCAGGAAGCCATGGATCTGATCGACAAGCACGAATACGGCAACGGCACCTGCATCTTCACCCGCGACGGCGAAGCCGCACGCTACTTCAGCGACAACATATTGGTCGGCATGGTCGGCGTCAACGTGCCGCTGCCGGTGCCGGTGGCCTATCACTCGTTCGGCGGCTGGAAACGCTCGCTGTTCGGTGACCTGCATGCCTATGGGCCGGATGCGGTGCGGTTTTATACCAAGCGCAAGACGATTACGCAACGCTGGCCGTCGGCGGGGGTGCGGGAGGGGGCGGTGTTTAGTTTTCCGAGCAATCGGTGAGCGGCGGCCTGCGGTAGGCAGGCTTCAAAGATTTCATTGGAAGTCGGACCGAGCGTTTGGTAGCCTGTCCAAATCCCTCTTTGGACAGGCACCCTAATACCCGCTACAGCCTGCTCCACCGTGAGGGAACCGGCGTCCGGTAGGACCGAGTGCGGTTGCCGACTCGGCCGATCGCGCGGCACCCGCCACGTTGTTGCGGGAGTCGGACTGCAGCCCTATGCAGTCAACCATCCGCTACACCATGGATTGGCTCACCACGGGTAGGTTGCACTGGACTCGTAGCACGTGAAGTCGCTGCGCTCAGGGGGTCTGCGCAGGCGACAGACAGCAAGCGGTACGGCCAAATTGACCTTCCCCGCGTTGGGCGGCAGGGAACCGGTACGCTTCCGGGTCGAGCATGCCCTTGTCAGCCTGACATCCATTCGTCGAACAGGAAGTGCTGTTCCCGGCGCAGCCACACGGGGACTCACTGAGGGCAGGCGCATGGCAGAAACCCAAATACCCATGCCTTGCGCCGGTCGTAATGCGGACAATTCGCATCGTTCGGCTACGATCCAAGCTTGCTTTGCCTCGAAACTGCCATGACTACGAAGAACCCGATCCGCAAGTCCAGCCTGCTGCACCGCCATTTACTGATTCCGGCGATCCTGACCTGCGCCATGGTCCTTTCGAGCGCTTCGACCGGCGCACAAACGATTTCCAAAGCGGGAAAGCTTTACGAGGATGCGTTGATACGTTTCGACAAGAAGGACCTGCCGGGCGCAATTATCCAGCTCAAAAACGCGATCCAGGCGGACCCGAACATGCTGCAGGTTCACGCCTTGCTGGGAAAGGTATTGATCCAAAATGGTGAGGTAGCTGCAGCTGAGGTGGCGATTTTGGAGGCAATGCGTTTGGGCGTAGCTCGTGCAGAGTTGGTCGTCCCGCTGGCGCAATCCTTTATCGAGCAAGGCAAGCAACAACAGATTTTCGACGATCCACGGTTCAACCCGGCCGGCCTTCCAAGCCAGGTCCAGGCCCAGTTGCTCGTGATGCGGGCGGGTGCGTATGCAGATCTGGGCGACATGCGCAACGCATTGAAGTCGGTCGACGAAGCCAAGACGCTGGACCCTCGTTCAGCCTCGCCGTTACTGGCTGAGGTGGCGATCCGCATACGCAATCGCCAGTTCAAGGAGGCCACGGAAGCGGCCGACCGCGCCATCATGCTGGCGCCGGACCTGGCCGACGCGATATACAAGAAGGGCTCTGTTCAGCATGTGGCCGGCGATCTGCCGTCGGCATTGGCGGCATACGACAAGGCGCTGAACCTGGAGCCCGGGCACAACGACGCGCGGATCTCCAGAATCGGATTGCTGATGGATCTGGGGCGGACCGCTGATGCAAAAGTCGATATCGCCGAACTCAAGACCAGGGCGCCGGGCGACCCGCGTGCCGCCTATTTGCAGGCCCTGATTGCTGAACGGGAGAACAAGCCGGCCGAAGCACAAGCAGCATTACGCGAGGTCACTGAGTTGCTGGACCCTGTACCGATGTCATTCATCCGGTACCGCCCACAGATCTTGATGCTCAACGGCCTTGCGCACTTTGGTCTGAACCAACGAGAAAAAGCGAAACTTTACCTTGAAGGGGTCTACCGTGCGCAGAACGGCAGTTCCGCGTCCAAGGTGCTCGCCAGGATCTATCTGGATCAGAAGGACTCCTCCAAAGCCATTGACGTACTCGAGAACTATCTGAGGGCACAGCCTCGGGACGGGCAAGCGCTGACGATGCTCGCCAACGCGCATATGGCCGCAGGGCGTTACGCAAAAGCCGCCGCGCTGGCAACTGAAGCGCTGCAGACGCGGGACTCACCGGTCTTTCGCACCGCACTCGGCATGAGTCTGATCGGCAGCGGCAAACTTGAAGCAGGATATGCGGAGCTTGAAGCAACGCTCAAGCGTGATCCACAGCAAATCTCTGCTGCAACTGCGCTGGTCAGCTCTTACCTGCGCGCCGGACAGTCGGCCAAGGCGGTTGCGATCATTGACAACCTGATCAAGCAGCAGCCGGCGAACGCCGGTTTCCTCAATCTCATGGGAATAGCGCAGGGGCAGTCTGGCAATGTGCCCAAAGCGCGTGCCGCGTTCGAGCAGGCGATCAAACTCGATGATTCGCTGCTGCTGGCCAAAGTCAATCTGGCACGGCTGGAGATCGCCGCCAGGTCTTACGACTCGGCGAGCGCACGTTTGAACGGCGTTCTCAAGGTTGACAGCCGTAACCCTGATGCGATGTATGAAATGGCCGTCATCGCGGATCGACAAGGCAAGAAGGAGGAGGCATTGCGCTGGTTGAAGCGCGCAAACGACTTCGGTCGTCCGGGCGAGCTTCGATGGGGTCTGGCCCTGGTCGAGTTCCACCTCGGCAAGGGGAACGCGCTGGACGCAATGGAAGCAGCGCGAAATCTGTTGCCCAAAGCGCCCGAGGATCTGTTGGTGTTGCTGGCGTATGCGCGCTCCCAACTGGCAAACGGCGACAAGCCGGCCGCCAAGAGCACATTGGCGACGGCATCCCGGTTCGCCGAATACAGTGCGGCACCTCAGGTGGAAGTGGCCGCCTTGCAACTGCGTGCCAATGATGTCGGAGGCGCCGCCTATAGCCTGGGCAAGGCACTGTCCTCCCAGCCAGATTATCTCGAGGCGAACATTCTGATGGCCGAGGTCGAGTTGCTGCAGAACGAACCTCAAAAGTCGACGCAACGGGCGCGCAACATCATCGCGTTGCATCCAAAACGGGCTGTCGGATACCGCCTACTGGGCGACGTGACCCTGGCGTCCGGGCAAATCGCGGGCGCTACGCAGCACTACCGGCGCGCACACGAGGTCGAACCGAGCACTGACTCCGTGCTCCGGCTGATTCGTGTGCTCGCAACGCAAGATGGTGGCAAGCCTGCGTTGCAACTGGCCGAACAATGGTTGAAGGGCAAACCTGGCGATCTCGTCGTACGCCGGGCGCTTGCCGACGGTTATGCCCAGACAGCACAGCTTGCACCAGCGCGCCAAACGTACGAGACCATTCTGGCGGCTACGCCGAATGACGCGGCGGTCTTAAACAACCTGGCCAACGTGTTGTCCCGGATGAAGGATAAGTCGGCTGTCAAGGTGGCGGAACGGGGGGTGGCCAATGCGCCCGGAAACGCCAGGTACCTCGACACATTGGGCTGGATTCTTTTCCTTGACGGTCAGGAAGATCGCGCCTTGCAGATCCTGCGCGACGCGCGCCTGCGTGAGCCAGGAAACCCGGAAATTCGATACCATCTGGCGGCGGTTCTGGCCAAGTCCGGCCGTAAGGGCGAAGCCCGGGCGGAGGTCGATGCGGCGCTGGCTTCGGGGGTTGGATTCGAGTCGGTCGCGGCGGCGCGGGCACTGCAGCAGCAGATCAAATAGCGCACGAATGATGCGGGCAATTGATAAAAAATGCACCGTCGGGAAAATTGACACTGCGACCTGGTGACCCGTCAATGCGTCGGCTAAATGATTGACTACATTAGGTTTTTTTGATTGGCATGAATATCGCTTGAACATGGTGTCAGGGCGCTCAATCAGTTGGGGGCCGCGGGCGACGAAACTGAAACAAGGCGACAAATATGCTTAATGCCCACTTTAATTGGCGCCGGGCGCTGAAGATATCCACCCTGTTGGGCCTTGCTGTGTCCGGCGGTGCGGCATTTGCTGCGTCTGACTGGACCGTTGGGAAATTCAGCGATGCGAAGGTGAATGGGGGATGCGCCACGATTCCAGGAAATACCTCCATCAACTCCGGCTATGGGAACTCCGTTAGTTGCCAGACGGGCACAGTTGGCGGCAACAGCTCGATCAATTTCTCTATCAAGGCTTGGTCTACGACAGGCCTCCCGTCAAGCACGACGGTCAATTCAAAGACCGGGACCGATTTCGAGACGGCCAATCTTGCCTGGTATTCCGGTGGTTTCGGCGTCAGGAATCGGTCCAACTATGGATCCGGAAGCGGTACGTCCCGTTATAAAGACTGGAATTCCAGTGACGGCAACCACTCCATGGACAACTCGGGCCAGACAGACCTGATCATGTTGTCGTTTTCTTCGCCCATCGTGTTGGAGTCGGTTTTGCTGGGTTGGGGCCGATCGGATTCTGATATCAGTGTGATGCGGTATGTTGGCTCGTCAAGTAGTCCGTCCCCATTGAATCTGACCGCGAGTGGACTGACATCGGTTGCCGGTGGCTGGGAACTGGTCGGTCACTATCTTGGGACGGCCAATTCCGGTGGCGGTAACTTGGCTGGTTCCAATGCGCTGCGGCTAACTGGTGCGGCGAACAATGTGGCCAGCCCCGACAGTTCCAGTTCCTGGCTGATATCGGCCTACAACGCGAGTTACGGCGTTTCCGGCAAGTACGGCGCCCAAACCGGATTCGACACCGTTGGTGCAGATATGGTCAAAGTCTTGGGTATCGCTGGCAGCGCGCCCGTAACCAACAAAACCCCCGAGCCAGGGTCGTTGGCCTTGATAGGGCTTGCGTTTGCCGGCATGCTGGCGATACGTAAGCGCGGGACTGCTGCGCCCGTCTGACGGGTCGAATCTTTTCGGTTTGACGCGGGTCCCATTTGCGGAGTTACTCATTGATAGATGAAAGGCGCACTGAGTGCGCCTTTTTTTGGCCAGCCGCCTCGAACGCTTCTGCGATAGACTTAATCGCTATGCCGCGGGCCATCCCTCTGACGCCTGCCCAACCGCACCTGACTCCGCGCATGCCCCGCCCAGGAAGTCCCGCGGTCTGAGTCAGACCTTGCAATCCGACTACAGGAGATCAGTGATGCGCATTGGTGTTCCCAAAGAGATCAAAAACCATGAATATCGTGTTGGCCTGACACCTGCCGGCGCACGTGAACTGGTGGCCCATGACCACAAGGTGCTGATCCAGTCCGGCGCCGGTATGCCGATTGGCCTGACCGATGCGAGTTACCTGGCCGCTGGGGCAGAGATTGCGCCAGATGCTGCCGCTGTGTTTGCCAACTCGGACTTGATCATCAAGGTCAAGGAGCCGCAGCCGTCAGAATGCGCGATGCTGCGCCCCGGCCAGATCTTATACACCTATCTGCACTTGGCGCCGGACCCCGAACAGACCAAGGCCCTGGTCGAATCCGGCGCCATCTGCATCGCCTACGAAACAATCACCGGCCCCGGCGGAGGGCTGCCGCTGCTGGCCCCGATGAGCGAAGTCGCCGGTCGCATGGCCGTGCAGGCTGGCGCGGCGCACCTGGAAAAATCCAAAGGCGGCATGGGCGTTCTGCTCGGTGGCGTACCCGGCGTACTTGCGGCCCATGTGGTCATCATCGGCGCTGGCGTGGTCGGCACCCATGCCTTGCAGGTCGCCGTTGGCATGGGCGGCCGCGTGACTATTCTGGACAAGAATGTCGATCGATTGCGTCAACTCGACCTGGTGTTCGGCAACCGCATCAACACCTTGTACTCCAGCACGCAGAACCTGGAGGAGGCGGTGCTGGACGCTGAACTCGTCATCGGCGGCGTGTTGATTCCCGGTGCTGCGGCGCCAAAGCTGGTCACGCGCAAGATGATTGGTGCGATGAAAAAGGGCGCCGTAGTCGTCGATGTGGCCATCGACCAGGGTGGTTGTTTTGAGACATCACACGCCACGACCCATGCCGATCCGACCTTTGTTGTCGACGGCGTCGTGCATTACTGCGTGGCCAACATGCCGGGGGCGGTGGCGCGCACGTCGACGTTTGCACTGAACAATGCAACGATCGCCCACGCCGTTGCATTGGCTGACAAAGGCTGGAAAAAGGCCCTCAAGGACGACCGGCATTTGATGCACGGATTGAATGTGGCCGAAGGCAAGGTGACTTACGAGGCTGTAGCCACCGCGCTGGGGTACGACTACACGCCGGCGGAAAGCTTGCTGAATTGATAGTCCGCCGTGCCTGATGTGCCGGCTCACGCCGCAGTGACAAGGGACGGTCAGCCGGAAACCAGATACGGATCTATCGAAGCAGGACGTTGAGACCGGGTTGCAGGTCGGACGCATCGATATACCCGATGGCGCCCGGCGTGGACGTCACAAAGCGAATCACGTCGCTGCTCTTGCCCATTTCGCGCGGTGACGCGCCCTTGCCGATATAACGACGAACTGTCCAGTACGCGGTGTACTTGTCTTCGTCCTGGTTCAGAAAAACCTGCAAGAACCGGGTTCGGACCTCGCTACCCGCATTGGCATTGATGGCCGTGACCGCGACCCCATCCACTTCGATCACCCGGCCCGTGTAGATGCGCGCAAGTGTCGGCGCATCAAGACGCTTGATGCTGGTATGCCCGATGACCACAACCCCATCAATCGCGCGCGTGTCCGCAGCCGTTGCGGCCAATGCCAACAACAACAGAGCGGAACGGATGCGGGTAAGGATCATGGCCACACGCGTCAGAACACCACGCTGTAGGAGAGAGAGATCACATTGATGCCCTGGTTCCGGATATTGCTGCCAGGAGGGGCATCAACCAGGCTCGACACCTGGCCAATGCGGACGTGCATCAACTCGGCTTTTAGTTTACTGGTTGGCGTCAAAGAATAGGAGGTACCGATGGCAAGGGAGCGTTGGTCGAAAGTAAGCATCCCGTCAGCGCCCGCACGTTGTGACGCATTAATAAGCGTAGAACCGGACACAACGACCGGAATTGAGTTGCCATTAACTCCTGAATACAACCTTCGTTGAGCCGGGTCGGACCTCAGAAAAGCGTACGTGACATACGGAGTCCAACGATCAATACCCTTGAGTACAGAGGCATAACCTCTTGTCGACGCATTCGCGATCTGGACGGTCGGGGTATCCACAAAGGTGCGCGCGAACTCTGCAACTACTCGATATCCACTATCGAACATCAAATCAACGCCTACGGTAAAAACCGAGTTTCTAATCCTGTGTACAGAAGGAATCCCAGGTCCTGGAATACCGGAATCAACTTGGTAGTAGCCCACACCTGGAAACAGCAAAACAAAGGGATATGTGGCTGGGAATGACCCGCCATCCGATCGCCTTCCCTCTGACCTATGAAATCCAACGCGATACAAATCATCACGAATTCTATAAGACCCAACTAGCCCCTTACCTTCCAGGCTGATCTGACGAAAAACTGCCCCAGCGCTTTGGATCATTGGGATCCCGTCCCGAAACCAAAAGCGACCATCAACCTTCGTCCCCCCCCAATACCCGTCAAGAGTTAAATCACCACTGGCCAAATTCCATACCTTGCTGACTGAAATTCCATCAAACTCATTGCCAGGTGCAATGGAGTACATTTCGGTCGCGAGTCGTGCGAAATCATAAGTTGCACCAACATCGTAATTCTGCGAATAGAGGTACAAAGGGATTCGTTGGCGCCCTGCCCGAATCAACCATTCGTTGCTTGGGCGATAGGATGCAAACGCCCACGCAACGGAAGCCCGGTAATTTTCATCATCAGTACTAGACGGCGCACCTTTCACCTGAATAGTTGCGCCGATACCATTTCCGAACTGTGCGTCTGCTTGCAGCCCAACAACTGAGTCACGACGAAAAGTACCGGAGTCGCTAATGAACCGGTCGTACGTGAATTCCTGATTGGAACGGGTATATCCAATCGTGCCAAAGCCAGAAACTGAGATATCTGCCGCAATCGCAGGGAATACGACGAAACTACCGAACAACAATGGCACCACGCCGGATCGAACTTTCGCGAAAAAACAACGACCAATGGTTCTCGCTGACCAAAACACACCGATATCCAACACAGGCGACCTCAAAGTGTGTGAATTCATTGCGTCAAGACCCGCACCAACGTGCATGGCAACAGATCGGACACGACCCAATCGGTCAACGCAAAACTTGACTGCTGGGATAACAAAGCATCCATTTGTCAACTGGCTTCCATCGTTTCGATTCACACCTATATCCGGGCAGTCGACTGTCCGTTGGAGAGACATGCTCAATTTGAAACCCTTGGCGGGAATCAAACGAAATGTTACATAAATCCATGATAAACACTTGGGAAACGCAGAGCACGACTTTTTGAGCAACGAGGTGTTGTTTTTGAATCAATCCGCAGCGCCACGCATTTGATGACGCTGTGGGTCTCGCTTGGGTGGCAACTCCCCCAATGCCCCATCAAAATCAAACCCCTCGATCGCCGCCGAAATCCGCTCAACCACAGACTTTGGCATCTGATTGCCAATGCCCGGCTGCTGGGCGTCCCATAAGGTTCGTGCATCCGTATCGCCACTGGCAAG
>Ga0105053_10002081_pt1 | contig 31501 bp, 31 predicted proteins | sample BON01_FD_78093 | JGI IMG/M metagenome (GOLD analysis project Ga0105053, IMG submission 78093) | Freshwater microbial communities from Lake Bonney liftoff mats and glacier meltwater in Antarctica - BON-01 | ecosystem: Environmental > Aquatic > Freshwater > Ice > Glacier meltwater | place: Lake... | reverse complement strand
TCTGGGTCGGCATAGAAGTCGTGCTCCTCTTGGCGGGTCATCTTCTTGTTGGTCATCGGTCCTCCTTGTATTTGTCAGCGAGATGCTTTGCAGCGACATAGCAACCAATCGGGCGACACTTCGGATGGGTCGCCGTGATCGGACGGTGCGAGTGGCACCAATACGACCTCTCCGGCAATGTCGGCGAGCATCAGCCAGTGTGCTGGAGGAGTCGCTGGGTAGAACAGCGGATCCGAGTTCCAGATCTCGTAGATGTCGTCGATGCCGAACGGTTCATGTTTGAAGAGATGGGAAGCTTGTTGGTCGATTTCGAATGGATTGGTGTCGTCTAGCTGATCGATGTCGAACCGGTCGCCCACATCTCAAGTGTATTACAAACGAATACGAAAGTCGAGAGTCCGCAGGGCTCGATCGAGCGAGTCCCAGACGGGCGTCGCGGCACTGGCAGGCAGCTGTCGAAAAGGACCCGAAAATGTCCCGTGATTTGCCGACACGGACCGGATTTGTGGCTCTTCGCGTTTGAGGGTTGGGTGATGGTTCGGGGTTGATCCCGGGCGCGCCATAGGGGCTCTGCGAGTCTCAGCGATGTTCGAAGTCGTTGAGTTGCGAGGAGCCCCTGCTTGGAAACCGATGCTACGCGAATGTGCGCGCTGCTGGTCGGGTTGCCCGACGTGACCGTGATCGGTGTCGTGCATCGACACGGGATCCGCGAGGTCGAGTTCGTCGACCTGCCGGTGTTCGGGCGCCCGACCCGGCTGGTGTGGCGCAAGCAACGCTGGCGTTGCACGACCTGTGGTCGCTGCTGGTGCGACGACGACCCGGAAATCGCGACGACCCGATGCGCGCTCACCACAGCCTCGACCCTGGGACGCAGGGCGGCTTGCTTCCCGCGGCAACGGGGCACAACGAGGCCGGTCTGGGTGGTCGTGGCACCGATCAAGTCCACGATGGTGCGCATGTCTGTGAGGGGCTGGCCACACCATTTTCCGGAGATGAACGAGAACAGCCGGTGTTCGATCTTGTTCCACTTCGACGTGCCGGGCGGGTAGTGCATGACGGTGATCTCCAAGCAGCGGCCACAGCGGTCTTGCCGCCATGGCCCATCGACTGCGCCACAGCACCAGCGACCACCCACCGCTGCACTTCGTTCATGTGCGGCATCACCGTGTCGAAGAACACCACCAACTCGTCATCGGTCGCCTGCACGCCCCCAGACTCCACCACGTCATCTATCCTGTGGCAAGTATCGCCTCTTCGACGTGTCAGCGTGCAGAGGCGCAATGAAATCCTGAAGCGCAGTTGGGCGGTTTGCAGTGAGTGCGGCCTTTGATCGGGTGTCTGTAGTCGTTCAACATCGCCGCGTTAGGCAGCCGGAAAGTTGTAGCGTTTGGGTATCGCTGACCTTACCGCTCCGCTCCGTCGTCCTGAATCGCGCACATTCACGATCAGGGACCTAATTGATGAAGCGCAGCGCGGACGAATTCGCGTTCCGCATTTCCAACGCCCGCTCGTTTGGGGACGACAAGACGTCCTGGACTTGTTCGACAGCATCTGGCGTGGGTTCCCAATTGGCACGTTACTTCTTTGGGCGAAAGCTGCGCCGGCGCAGAGGATCAGCTTCGGTCCGATTCACCTTGAGGCGCCGGAGCAGACCGACGCCCTGTGGGTGGTAGACGGACAGCAGCGGTTGACAACGTTGATCGCTTGTCTGTCTGATCTCGAAGGTGAGACGGCCGACCCGCTGTTCGACGTGTGCTTCGACTTGCGGAGACAGACGTTTGTCCATTCCAGCAAGCGGCCTGTTCCCGCTCACTGGCTTCCGGTTCGGGTGACCCTCCAGAGCAGCACGCTCGTGAACTGGATCCGCAATGCGGATAGCCTCAAGTTTGAGGAGTTGGACCTCGCCGACTCGGTCGCAGGCGCCATTCGTGACTACATCGTCCCTGCCTACATCGTGCACCACGATGACGAGCAGAGTCTTCGGGACGTCTTCGACCGGGTCAACTCAGCGGGGAAGCCACTCACTCGGGCGCAGGTCTTCCATGCGCTTTTCGGAGGCCGCGAGGACACCGCTAGCGCGGCCAGCGTCCTCGAACGTCTCGCTGGGCTCGGGTTCGGCGATATCGACGAGCAGCGGGTAATCCAGAGCTTGCTCGCGATCCGTGGCGGCGATGTTGCGCGTGACTTTCACCAGGAGTTCGGTGACGACGAGGATCGTGCGGAGTGGTTCGATCGAACTGCGGTTGCACTGCGGCGATCCGTTGAGTTCATCCAGAGCGTCGGTGTGCCACATGTTCTGCTTGCACCATCGACCTTTCCGCTGCCGGTTCTCGCCGCATTCTTCCAACTTCACCCTGAGCCGGACGCGAACTCGATCGTGCTTCTTCGGCGGTGGCTGTGGCGCGGTTGGGTACACGGCTACGGAACAAGAGGCCAGACGCCTGCGCTTCGTCAAGCGATTCGCGCCGTTCACCCCACGCAAGGCGTACCGGAGGACGCTCCTAGTGCGTTCGACGCGGTCCGTGCGCTCCTTGATCTCGTTACCGAGGAACCGCCGCCTGGGTTTGACGGTTCTAGTCAGACGAATAGCGCGGCTGGCCGGCTTGCCTTGCTGGCGCTCGTCTATCGGGGGCCACTCGGGCCAGACAATGAGCCGATCGACGTGAGCCGAGGGTTGAACGAAGCTGGAGTTCGGGCGATCGCCGAGATCATTCCCGGCCACCGGTCGAGACTCGAGGCGAGGGGCTTCTGGCCCCTCAATGCAGGTCGCGTCCGCGGCAACGAATCCGACGCCATCCTTCGGTCTCATCTCATCTCTGGTATCACCGCCGATGCGCTAAGGAGCGACGACATCGAAGGGGCTCTCAAGCATCGGCACGAAGACATCGCCACAGTTTTGCAGCCATTCCTCGAAGCGCGCCTTGATAACGGACGTCCAGTCGCCCCGCCGATCAACAGCTTGTTTGTTCCCGACGAGGAGCGTTCCAATCAGCTCGCCAACGACTGACCGCCTCGCAGTCCACCTTCAAGATCGATCCGGCGAGTTTCGACTCGTCGGTGTGCTCCATTGTCAGCTCGACCACACATGGTTCAAGACAGACCGTCGGTACTGGGACCTTGCCGATCGGCCGGTGCTCGGCCAGCAGTTCGAACAGCACGGACCTGAGTGGACTCCAAGCGCGAACGTCCGTCTTCCGGGGTGGTTCGCACATCTACTCCCGGAGGGTGAGCTACGACGACGTATTGCTGACCGAGCGAGGGTGAATCAGGACCGAGAGTTTAGGCTGCTCCGAGCGATTGGAGGTACTGACCTACCAGGTGCGCTAGCGCTCACGGCGGCATCGGACGGTGAGATTGGGGCGCCTGCGTTTCCCGAAGAACTACCCGACGACGTAGCTAGTGCCGGGAACCTGAAGTTCAGTCTTGCCGGAGTCCAGCTCAAGTTCTCCGTTCGCCCAACTGACACTGGCCTCGTGCTCCCCACATCCGGCGCCGACGGGCAGTGGATCGTCAAGCTTCCAGACCCGCGCTTCGACGGCGTCCCCGAAGCAGAGCACGCGCTGTCGGAGTTCGCCAGGTCGATCGGGATCGATGTGCCCGAGACGAAGCTGATCGACGTCGATGCGATTGACGGCCTGCCAGCGTGGGCCTCTGCTCCCGGTGCCCGGGCATTTGCGATCCGTCGGTACGACCGGGCCGACGATGGCACCCGGGTTCACGCCGAGGAGTTCGCACAGGTCCTTGACGTCCCCGTCGGAGGCGACGGTCTGCATCGCTACCGAGTCAGCCTCGAGACGATTGCTCGTACGGCGTTTCAACTCTCAGGTTCGTCGGCTTTGCACGGCGTCGTCGATCGCTTGGTCTTTAACGTGCTTACCGGGAACGGCGATGCCCACGCGAAGAACTGGTCCTTCATCTATCCCGACGGAATCCACCCTGCGCTGAGCCCGGCATACGACCTCGTCCCGACCGTGGCATTCATTCCGGGCGACGACCTCGGTCTGACGCTCGGCGGATCCAAAGCCTGGAGTGACGTGACGCTCTCGGCGGTTCGTTCGCTTGTCGACAAGGCCGGTGCAGATCCGACCAATGTGTCTGACCGCGTTCGAGAGATCGCAAACCGCATTGTCGAGGGGTGGGATGCGCTGGGGAATGGGTTGTCTCAGGACGTGTTCGATCGGATCACACAGCATCGCGATGGCCTGGCGTTACGACGCGAGCTCTGATCGGCCTGCCGCCTGGATCGGGAGCGCCCAGCGGGCGGACGATCGCTGTCGTGTATACGGTATGGCCGAACGGTGAAGTCGGTTGTGCCCTGGACGGGGACGGGGTCGCAAGCGGTCGAGGTCGGCAGCTGTTCGATCGATGACAAGCAATATGAATGCCGAAGCTGCCTTCTCCGCTTCGACGATGCGCGGACCCGACTTGCGAACGGCCCTTGGCTGCGCAGCGCGTGTCGGGATTCGAGGGCGGCTCCCGTCCCGTCCCGTCCCGTCCCGTCCCGTCCCGTCCCGTCCCGTCCCGAAGCCGTTGGCCTGACCGACGAAGATCACGCGAAGAACAACCTGCCTGACGTGCTGGCACGGTGGACTGAGCGCAACGGGTCAGAGGTTGAGCGAGAGCGAACAGCGCAGTCGTTCTGCGTGCCGAAGGCCATGCTTGACGCATGACGGTTCGCTTCAAGGATTACGACGCCTGGGTGAATGGCGACAAGACGCCGACGGTCAAGCAGTTGCAGAGCGTCGCCACTCGGGCCCACGCACCGTTCGTGGGACGGCGCCGTGACCCGGCTTCGGGAGAACGCCGAGTCTGCGGGCGTGTTGGTGATGATCAGCGGCATCGTCGGCTCGAATACGCATCGAAAGCTCAACCCGACCGACTTCCGTGGCTTTGCGCTCGTCGACCCGCACGCGTCGATCGTCTTCGTCAATGGCTCCGACTCGAAGAGCTGCGGTTGGAACGAACCCGTGTCGCCGGGCTGGTGGGTGCGACGGCCAGCACGGGTGGCAACTTTTACAACTCGAAGCCGTTGCAGGTCAGCAAGCGATTCGCTCGTGAGTTGATTGCGAGCACGTTCTTCACGGGACCAGTCCCCCGTGTCCATCAGATCGAGTGAACTCCCGAACAGCGCAATGTCGAGCCGGCGGCGATGTCGGTGGTCAGGGGGTGGTTCTGATCAGTTGGTAGAGCGTGGGGAGAGCAATGGAGGCAGCGAGATGGTCGGCCAGCCGGTCGAGTTCGGCTTCGCGGTGCTGCGCCGGAGCGACGTCGCCTAGAGCGAACGGCGCGCCAGCCCGCGCGGCGACTGTGCCGAGGAATGCGTGACGGAACGCGTTGAGCTCGAAGAGCCCGTGCAAGGTCGTGCCGAAAACCGCTGCGCCGTCGGTATAGCCCTCGCATTCAGCGTTGCCTCCGCCGTCGAGCGTCAGCCAGGCCGTCGCGTCAGCAGACTCAGGCCGAACCCTGCCATGGTGGATCTGGTAGCCCGCCACTGGCGCACCGAATGCTGAGCCCGAGCGCGAGGCGAGCACCTTGTCCCCCTCGAACGTGGTCGAGACCGGCAGCAAACCGAGACCGGCGACGCTGCCGACGCTGCTCTCGACGTCGTCGTGAATCACGTGTCCCAACATCTGATATCCGCCGCAGATACCCAGGATTGTGGTGCGGCCAGCAGCAACAAGTTCGGCAATGGCCGTATCGATGCCACGGTCACGCAACCAAGCCATGTCGTCGACGGTGGCCTTCGACCCGGGAAGGATGACGAGGTCGGGTCGTCCGAGTTCACGGGCCGAGCGAACGAAGCGAACCGCAACATCGGCTTCGAGGATCAATGGATCGATGTCGGTGAAGTTCGAGATCCGCGGCAGGCGGATCACGGCCACGTCGAGCGATGCTGCCCGCCCCGTCGCCGGGTTCGTGGGCGCCTGGTCGAGTGGCACATCGAGTGCCAGCGAGTCTTCGGCATCGAGCCGCAAGCCCTCCAGCATCGGGATCACCCCGAGCGTGGGAACCCCGCTCGATCGTTCGAGTTGTTCGGTGCCGTCGAGCAGCAGTGCTGGGTCGCCGCGGAATTTGTTGATGACGAAGCCGCCGACGAGGCGACGGAGTTCGTCGGGGAGCAGGGCAACGGTGCCGTGCAGCGCGGCAAACACACCGCCGGGGTCGATGTCGCCCACCACGATGGCGTGCACGCCAGCCGCGTCGGCCACCCGGAGGTTCACGATGTCGTGGGCGAGCAGGTTGATCTCGGCCGGGCTGCCGGCGCCTTCGAGCAGCACCACGTCGAACCGGCTGCGCAGGTCTGCCAGCGCGTCGAGCACCAACGCGAACAGTCCCGGTTTGGCCTCGTGGTACTCGACTGCCGACATCGTGCCGATCGCTTTGCCCATCACCACCACCTGGCTGGAGCGCTCACCGGTGGGCTTGAGCAGGATCGGATTCATCGCCACCTCGGGCGTGATGCCGGCCGCCTGCGCCTGCAGGTATTGGGCGCGTCCGATCTCGTGACCGGTCTCGGTCACCGCTGAGTTGAGCGCCATGTTTTGCGCCTTGAACGGGGCAACGCTGACACCGTTGCGTGCCAGCAGACGACACAGACCGGCCACGATGGTGGTCTTGCCCGAGTTCGACGTGGTGCCGCACACCATCAGCGCGCCGCTCAGATCCTTCGGTCGGGGATCGTCGGTTGAGATGTCGTCGCTGCTGCGTTCAGGCACGGCGGTGCTCCATTTCGTTGAGATCAGACTTGGATGGTTTGTGTTCGGCGGCGCAGGCACCGACAAAGAGACGTGAGGTGCTGGCCGTCGTTTCAGCGGAGCCACGCCAGCTCGGCATCGGCAACACGGCCGATGACGAGAACTGACGGAGATGGGACGGGCTCTCGACCGAGTGCATCGAGCTGACCGCGCCACACAACCTGGTGATCGTAGGTACCCCAGTGCACGTAGGCGACCGGTGTGTTGCAGGCCAGGCCACCGTCGATCAAGCGTTGGGAGATCCTGGCTGCTCGAGCAGCGCCCATCAGCACGACGAGCGTTCCTCCGACTGCGGCGAGGGCCTCCCAGTCGACGGTTTGCCCGCTCAGGGGGTCTTCGTGTCCGGTGACAAATGTGACTGACAATGCCTGATGGCGCAGAGTTACCGGGATACCTGCAGCGGTCGGCGCAGCGATGGCTGACGTGATCCCGGGAACCACGTCGAACTCCACGCCTGCGGCGAGGAGGGCATGTGCCTCCTCGCCGCCGCGTGCGAACACACAGGGATCGCCCCCTTTGAGACGAACGACCTCCTGGCCACGCTTGCCTCGTTCGACCAGCAGCGCGTTGATCTCGTCCTGCGTCATCGTGGGTTTGCGCGGCTCTTTGGCGGCGCTGATTCGTTCACAGGATGCTGGCACGAGGTTGATGAGTTCTTGGCTGACCAGTCGGTCATAGACAAGGACTTCGGCACGGCCGAGCAGTTGTGCACCTTTGACGGTGATCAAGCCGGGGTCGCCGGGGCCGGCTCCGACGAGGTGGACAGTCATGTGGTCTGCTCCTGATGGGTTGATCTGATGCTGTCGAACTTGCGGGCGAGGTCTGCGGTGGTGACCGGTCGATGCGCAGCAGCCCAGTCAGCGAGTTCGCCCCAACCCTCGGTCATGGTCGCAGCGGCGTCGCGGAGGTACGCGGCGAGTGTGGGGCTGGCGCCGTCGGTGTCGACGGCAAGGGTCACTCGGCCGACGCGGTGAACAGCGGGAAGTCGAAGATCGCCAGCGTCGGGAAGATCGCATCGCAAGACGAGCGAGCCACTTTGCTTGGCGTCGATCGCGGCGGCTTCGTTGACGTCGGGGTCGTCGGTGGCGATCACTGCGACACGCGCACCCATTGCGTCCGTTTGCTGCCAGCGTCGGCGCAGAAACTGCACCTGGTCTCCGACGACGTGGGCGACGTGATCCTGGGCCAATGAGTCGCTCCCGACTGGGTCGATGACCGTCACGCTCGCTCCCGAGTCGATCAGCGACGTGAGCTTGCGGGCGCCTGCCCGACCGCAGCCGACGACCACGCAGTGCTGTCCACGCGTGTCGAGCACGACGGGCAGCCCGCTCATCGGAGCGCCTGCTTGGCAGCCTGGACGCGTCGAACGATTGCGTTCACAGCGCCAGCGGCAGGGGAGCTGCCTCCACGCATGCCTTGGTTGGTGATCGAGATCGGCGCAAGGCCGCTCTGCCACAGGGCTGCCTTGGACTCTGCGGCGCCGACGAACCCCACCGGCAAGCCGACCACCGCAGCTGGGCGCACGACGCCGCGCTCGAACATGTCGATGAGTTCGAAGAGCGCTGTCGGTGCGTTGCCAACGACGAACACGGCGCCGTCAGGATGCTCGCGAGCGGCAAGCGTGAATGCAGCGGCCGAACGGGTCGAGCCATCGGGGGCCACCGGTACGTGGGGGAGCCAACACTCGGTCGGATATCGGGTGATGCCTGCGGCGACCATCGCTGCGTCGACGATCACGGGTGCGTCGGTGGCGAGCGCCGTCTGGAGCGCAGCTGCGGCGTGGTCACCCAGGCGCGCTGACTCGGCGAACGACAGATCGGCTGTGGCATGGATCATTCGTTCGACGATCGAGCGATCAGCATCTCGGAGCGCGCTGAGGTCGACGAGTGACGAAAGGATGCGGTAGCTCTCCACCTCGATCGGGTGCACTGCTGGACCTTCGCCGTTGCCTGGGATGCTCACTGCGAACTCCCCAGCCGGATCTCGGTGATCGCGCCGACCGGGCAGACCTCGATGCACTCGCCGCACACGGTGCACGAGTCGTCGATCACCGCAGGGCGGCCCGGTGCTGGTCGAAGTGCACGCGGGCCACACGTGATGATGCAGTTTCCACACGCGGTGCAGCTTGTGTCGATCCGCACCGTCGTCGGTCGACCCTGTTCAGGGGCGCGGTCAGGGGCGCGGTCAGGAGCGCGGTCGGGGGCGCGGTCGGGGGCGCGGTCAGGCGAGCGCAGAGTCATAGCCCCTCGGTGTCACCATGCGCCCGTTGCTCCACTCGGTTGTCGACGAGCCGACGACGACGATCGAGAACATGTCAACCTCTGCGGTGTCCATCTCGCCGAGCGTCGTCGCGATCACTCGTTCGCCTTCCCGCGTCGCGTTGACCACGATTCCGACGGGGGTCGTCGCCCCGCGCGCTGTGAGCAGGATGTCGCGCGCAGCTTCGAGTTGTGTGATGCGTCGCCGCGAGCGCGGGTTGTAAAAGGCCACCGCGAGATCGCCCGCCGCCAATGCGTGGAGCCGTTGCTCGATGACCGCCCACGGTGTGAGCAGATCCGACAGCGAAACGAGCGCGTGGTCATGTGCCAGTGGCGCCCCGAGGATCGACGCAGCGGCGAGGCTCGCGGTCACTCCTGGAACGATGTGGATCGGGGGGTGGCCGTATCGCGCTGCGACGTCCAGTACCAGGGTCGCCATCGCGAAGATACCGGGGTCACCCGAGCAGACGAGGGCAACTCGTTGGCCTTTGGCGGCACGCTCGACGGCCTCGATGCAGCGGTCGATCTCGGCACCAATCGGGCTCCGGACGATCTCCTGGCTGGCTCTGCATAGATCGGTGCATTGGTCGACGTAGTACTCGTAGCCGATCACGACGTCGGCGTGACGAATCGCCGTGACGGCCTCGGGCGTGCGGTGCTTCGCGTCGCCCGGACCGAGGCCCACGACCTGGAGCGAGCCTTCAGGAGCCGCCCGGCGCGCAATCGCCACGGTGGCGGTGGCGCCCTTCCGCTTGGTGACCACGAGTTGCCCTCCGGGTCCAGCTGCCAGGAGCGCTGCCGCCTCGGCAACCGATGGCGTCCCGACTTCGGCCGCCACGACATCACTCGGGTTGGGCACCTCGACCGCGGCGAGATCGGTACTTGTGAACGACCGGATGGGAAGACCGAGGCTCGTCACGACCGGATGAGTGGCCCGTCGGTCGATGGTGGCGACGAGTGCGATCGACTCGCGGGCAAGATCGTGCTCGTCGAGCGCGGCGTCGAGCAGTTCACTCGCGGCGTTTTCGGCAGCGTCGGTGCTCGAGCCAATACCGACGACCAGGGTCGGCGGGTGAAGCACGACGTCGACCGCACGGGCGCTCTTCCGATCGGACACGATGATTTCGGCGCCGTCGCCTGCTGGTACGTCGATGAGATGGGCAAGCGAATCAGGAATCGGCCAGTGCGTCAGGTCGGCGCTGAACCCGAGACGCACCGGATCGCCGTCAAGCATTCGCCGAGTGATTTCAGCGACGTTGCCGACGGCAACGAACCCGGCGAGTGTGTCGAGGGCAGGGGTCGCGGTCACGTCGGTTGCCGTCGACACCACCGCAACAGCGCCGAGCAATGTGGCGACATCGATGGCGAGGTCGTTGGCCCCATGGTGCCCGCCGGCGAGCGCGACGACATGTGCCCCGGCATCGTCGACAACGACGACTGCGGGGTCGGTGGACTTGTCATCGAGGAGCGGGCCGACGACGCGCACCGCGATCCCCACCGAACAGAACAGCACGAACGCATCGACATCGTTCCAGCGTTCGCGAACGGTCCGGGCGAGGTCGCCGTGCTCGGCGGCATACGGAAGATGGGTGGCATGTTGCCGGCCGGCATCGGTGATCGAGATGGACAAAATGTTCATACGGGGCCCCCCCAAACAACGAAGACTGGATTGTCGGCCTCAAGGCGGCGGGCCTGTCGCGGGCCGATCGGGACGGAGCGATTCACGGCGATCTGGACGAGTTCGCCGCTGTTCGCGGTCACCCCGTCGAGCAGATCGACGGCGGCCAGGGCCGTCTCCATCACCGCGAACGTCGCAACGATCGTGCCGCCTGGGCCAAGACGCTCGAGCGATGCTTCGAACACCGGGCGGCCGCCGCCTCCGACGAAGATGGCGTCGGGCGTCGGTAGGCCATCAAACGCGTCTGGCGCACTGCCATTGACGACAGTGATGGCGACGTCGCTCGCGTTGTTGCGGATGCGGTCGCAGTCTTCGAGGTGCTGTTCGATCGCGTAGACCCGGAGGCCAGGCGCGAGCCGTGCTGATTCGATGCCCACGCTTCCGCTCGCGGCACCGACATCCCACATGGTCATGTCCGACCGCAGCGCGAGCTTGCTCAAGGCGACCGCCCGCACCTCTGGTTTCGTGATCATGCTGTCGCGGCGGTCGAACGCTCCGATCGGTTGGCCCCACCGGACGGTGCGCTGCCCGATTGGCTCAGCGGTAAGAATGACGACGGAGAACGGGTCGAAGGTTCCTGTTGCAAGACCGGCCAGGTCGGTGTCGATGACCGACTCGTTGGCCTCTTCGAGGTGTGAGCACACCGTGACGCGTCGTTCAGTGACGCCGGCATCGAGTAGTGCCTGGCCGATCACCTCTGGCGGGTTGTCGGGTGACACCAGCACAGCGGCCTTGGGTGCAGTGATCAGTTGCGAGACGGCGTCCTCAAGTGGGCGACCGTGCGCGGACACAACGACGGCGTCGTCCCAGTTGACCTGCGCTCGAGCGAACCCGAGTGCCGCTGATGACGGGGCAGGGAAGACCTCGACCGTGTGACCGAACCGCCCGACGAGCAGCCGGACGATGCCGAAGAACCCAGGATCGCCACTCGCAAGCTGACACACCCGTTGGCCTCGGGCGCGTCGTGAGTCGATGAGATCGATCGTCGCGTCGAGCGAACGATCCAATGCAATTCGTTCGCCTGCGACGTCGGCTGGCAAAGCGTCCAGCAGGCGTGGGGTGCCGACCAGGACGTCTGCCGATCGCAGCGCATGCTCGGCGCGAGCCCCGAACCATGAGCTGCCGTGCATGCCGACGATCGAGATCGGAGGGCGCTCAGGACTGTCCACGGGCGACCTCTCGGTGACCGTCGAAGTCGACCATGACCACCGTGACCTCCAGCTGACCGGCGGCATGGCTTCGACAGTTCGTCGCGGCCATGTTGCACAATCGGGTGAGCGGCCCGATCGAGCCGTACTCGACGCAGACCTCATAGAAGTGGCGGGCAGTGTTCGTCGCAGTGGCGGCGCCGACGACGACCGCAGGAGCTGCCGTCGCGCGAGCGACGCTTTCGAGGAGCTCGGTGCTCACCTTGCTGCGGTGGAAGTGCGTCATCATCACACCGTCAGCAAGCTTGGCGATCTTGCCCGCCATGCCGACGAAGCGAACGTGTTCGATTCCGTGGCCTGCAGCGCGTCGGAGTGCGATGCCCGTGAAGTCACCGACCTCGACGAACGACACGGGTTCGAGTTCAGGCCAGGTTGCCTGGGCCCAATCGTCACTGCGTGATCCGGTGGCGAGAACCACGGTGTCTTTGCCCTGCGCGGCAGCGACATCGATCTGTTGCACGACGCTGGCGCGGTAGCTTGCAGTCGAGAAGGGCTTCACGATGCCCGTCGTCCCCAAGATCGAGATGCCGCCGACAATGCCGAGTCGTGCGTTCGAGGTCTTTGCTGCCATCTGCTCGCCACCCGGCACCGAGATCGTGCAGGTGATCGGGAGGGGGGTGACCTCAGCAATCGCCTGGCGGATCATCCGCGCTGGAACAGGGTTGATCGCGGGGCCGCCCACATCGAGGCCCAGGCCAGGTTTGGTGACCTGTCCGACGCCGGTCCCGCCGAGCAGCGTCACGTCGTCACCGGCCTCATAGGAATCGTCGGCCCACTGCACCTCGGCGGTGATGTGCGCGCCGTCGGTGCAGTCCGGATCGTCGCCGGCGTCTTTGACGATCGCAATGCGGTACGGATGTGTGGGGTCGATGTCGGCGGTGGGAAACGTGACGCGGGTGTCGTCTGGCAACCTCACCTCGACCTCGGTCGGTGGGGCACCGTGGACGAGCCAGGCGGTTGCCGCCTTTGCGGCTGCTGATGCACAGGTTCCGGTCGTCCACCCCGTGCGCAAGCCGGTGGCGTTGGCCACATCGGGTGAGAGTTCGGGTTCGGACGTGGACATGGCAGCGTTTCAGTGCGTGCTGCGAGCGCTCGCGCGCCCTTCGGTCGAGCCGCGTTCAGAGCGCAGCCGGTACGCAGTGGTGTAGGCGGGGTCGTAGAGATGGCTGCGCGCATCGACGGGGATGTCTTCGAGTACGTCGCCGACGAGTACCAACAGGGTCATGGTCGCGCCGGTGCTGCGGATGGCTGCTGCCACACCGCCGACCGTCGTGTGCACGATCTGCTGATCGGGCCAGGTCGCTCGGACGAAGACGACGGCGGGAGTGTCGGCTGTGTAGCGGCTGCCTTCGACCAACAACTCGTCTTGAAGTTCGTCTGGTCGGGCGCCGCTGAGGAACACCGCCATTGTGGTGCCGTGCGCCGCGAACGACTTGACGTCTTCGAACTCACGCATCGACGCTGACGTGCGTCCGGCGAGTCGGGTGTAGACCAGTGCCTGACCGCGCTTGGGAATCGTCAACTCGCGACGAATCTCGGCCGCGGCTCCGGCAACCGAGGTAACTCCGGGAACGACTTCGAAGAAGCGCTCGTGCTCGTGGCACCAGTCGATTTGTTCTTGGATCGCACCGTACACGCTGGGATCGCCACTGTGGAGGCGCACGATCATCGCATCGGGGTGCGCCTCGAACACGTCGAGTACGTCTTCGAGAGTCATCGTCGCCGAGTCGTGGAGTGTGGCGTCGGGACGGCAGTGATCGAGCATCGACTCGGGAATCAGGCTCGATGCCCAGATCACGACGTCGGCGCCAGCAAGACGCTGCGCTCCGCGCAGCGTGATCAGATCGTCGGCGCCGGGGCCTGCACCGACGAACGAAATCATCGAGGTGGGCTCGGTATCGGATGGTGATGCAGTCGTGCTCATGGGGTGGGTCCGATGCCTTCGGGTGCGGGAGAGATGACGGCGCTGAGATAGCTGGCTGGACGGTCACGGACATCGGCGACTGGTGTCACGCGCTGGCCGGGCATGCCGATCAGTTCGCCAAGCATTGCCGGGCCGAGGCGATCGGCCGCCTCGAGATGGTCGGCAATCGCAGCGATGCGCCCACCTCCCTTGTACAGCACCACGGTGCGGGTGCGGTCCGCGAGCGCCTCGTCGATGACCTCGGGCGCCACGCTGGCCGGTAACAACAGCAGCGACTGCTGTTCGTCGGTCAGCACCACGTCGGCTTCCATCGCCAGTGCCTGGAACGCGGCGATTCCCGGCACGGTGGCGGTGATGGTGCCGGGGCGACGAGCGAGGATGCCAGCAACCACGGACGACACCGTTGAGTACAGGTTGGGGTCTCCCAGCGTGATGAACGCGACCTCGTCGCCTGCTGCGAGGTAGGCAACGATCCGTTCGCACACCTCGCGGAGCGCAGCCGCGCGTACCTCGTGCTCGACGACCATCACAAAGACCATCCGCTCGACGACGACATCGGGCGCTGCTTCACGCACGATCGCTTCGGCGCGACCGATCGCTTCGACCGATGTGCACGGTGCGACAACGCGGTCGGCTCGACGGAGTGCGTGCACCGCCTTGAACGTGACCAGGTCGGCGGGTCCCGGGCCGACCCCCACCCCGACGAAACGGCCGGGAACCGGTGCCTCGGAGGGCTGCGTCGTCGCGAGATCGGCGAGTCGCTGTTCGACCAGTTCGCGAATCACTTCCTCCTCGGACGATCCGCTCTGTTCGGCCAGTGCGCGGAGGCGCACCGCGAGGTGTTCGGGCAGATTCATCGATGTGTTGTGCATGCGCGAACGTTCAGACGAGGACGTCGGCTGCGACGGTGGTGGTCGCGCGTTGTGTCAGCGAGTTCATGAAGAGACCGAAGCCGGCGCCGATGCCTGCCCAGAGCAGCGCCAGGCTGCCCAATGAGCGCAGTCGGAAGTCCCACACCAAGGCAGCCGGAGCACTGGGGCTGATCGAGTCAGGTGTCGATGGATAGAGGACGAGGAGCGCTCCGAAGACCCCAACTGATGCAACAGCAACCACGCAGCAACGCGACGCGTCGTCGATCCGCGAGCGCAGTGCAACTGAGAGACGGCCCAAGAAGAACACAGCAATCATCGAGACCACGACGAGCGAGAGCCACTGCACCGACCGTTCGCCGACAGTGGCAGCGTCACCGACCGCAGGTGGGTTTGCCGGGTACTTGAGGCCCGGGATCAAAGCGACCGAGACGAAGCCGACGGTGCCCAACCACAGCGACCGGTGGAAGTCGTTGCGCCCAGGAAGCCGGTGGCGCACGGCAGCGAAGATCGTGCCGAACACGCCGGCGACGATCACGCCGAGCGCAACGCTTGCAACGAAACCACCAACGAGTTGACCTCGGCGGCTGACGAGAGCATCGTCGCCGTGGGTATGTGCCGCGTCTGATGCGGCGTGGGTATGGCCATCGCCGAGACGCTCTTCGAGCGCAATCGCATCGGTGATGACTGGCTCAACGACGACGAGTACGTAGACGCCGAGCGCAATGCCGACGAGCACGCCAGCCAGCAGCGCCCGCTTCAACACGGCGCTGTATGTGGGAGTCAAGATGGCCTAGTGGCAGGGAACGCCGAAGGCGTGGCGACCGTCGTGGAAGCTCTCGTGCAAGAGCTCCCACGAACTGGCCAGTAGTGCGCCGTTCTCGCCGAGCATGAGATATGACGCAAACAGCGCCATCGTTGCGGCAATCCATACAACGGCGGGCACACGAATCGGCGTGCTCGCGGCAGGTGTAGCGATCAAGGTGTCACTCATTTTTTTCCAATCCTCGTGGTGTGTACTGATCCCGTTCGGTGTCCTGGCTCCCGGATCAATGCTTGCCTCCGCCTTCCAGCCCGAAGGCCGTGGCATGTAGAGGTTCGCTCCTCGGTGACAGTTGCGGGACAGCCCCGGATTTTCACCGGTGTTCCCGTTCGGTCTTTGCAGAGAGTACCACCCGACGTGGGAGTGATCACAACGAAAGCCGCGAATTAGTGCTGATTGCGCGCTGCTGCTCGCACGAGACGTTCAGCAGGCCGCGGATCGCCACCCAAATGCTGATGAAGGTACGTCGCGAGCAACGTGGGTGAAGCGAATCCTTCGGCACGCGACGCAAACCTCGAGTCGAGTTCGAGTGCGTCGCCACCTGGTGTGACGGTCGAGTAGTGGAACTCGTGTCCGCGCACTGTTGAACCCGCTGCGAACAGCGGGTTGTCGACGCGGGCGGTTGCGGTGCGATAGCCGAGCGTGAGCCGCGAGGTCATGTCAGCTCGGGAATCGAGCACCCCGGCGAGTGGCCGATCGTCGAGCGACCGAGCAAGCCACAACAGGCCGCCGCATTCGGCCCACGTGACCAGGCCGTTGCCGATGTGGGCGCGAACGTCGGCGAGGAGCTCGGTGTTCTCGCCAAGCCGAGGGGCGAACACCTCCGGGAAACCGCCGCCGATGACGAGCGCGTCGATGCCAGCGGGCAGACGCTCGTCCTCAAGCGGATCGAAGGAGACGATCTCAGCGCCCGCAGCGCCAAGCGCTTCGATGTTGTCGCGGTACATGAAGCTGAACGCAGCGCCGCCGGCCACGGCGACTCGAACATCGGCGACGAACGCCGCCGTTGGTGGCAGCGGCGCCTGAAGCCGCGGGGCCGAGGCGGCGACGCGCATCACTGCGTCGAGGTCACACGATTCGGCAATGACCGTGGCGAGTCGAGCGAGCTGCTTGGCGACCTCGGTTGGTTGCTCCACAACGGGCACGAGACCGAGGTGCCGGTCGCGCCATGTCAGCGCATCGTCGGTGCCGACGCATCCCAGCACCTGGACGTCGATCGACTCGAGCGCCTCGACCAGCAACTGCCGGTGACGCTCGTGAGACACACGATTCAAGATCACGCCTGCCAGGCGAACCTGAGGGTCGTGGTCTCGGTACCCGCGGACCAGCGCCGCCACCGATGCGCTCATCGCCGAACCGTCGACGACAAGTATCACCGGGGCTTCGATGAGGCAGGCGACGTCGGCTGTTGAGGACGGGGTGGAGTCGACTGCCCCGTCGTAGAGGCCCATCACTCCTTCGACGATCAGAATCGACGCACCATCGGCGGCACGTGCTGCGAGCGGTGCAATTGCCTCGACGCCGCAGATCCAGGCATCGAGGTTGCGCGACGGACGCCCGGTTGCGAGCGAGTGATACCCGGGGTCGATGAAGTCGGGGCCAACTTTTGCCGAAGCGACCGAGGTGCCCCTGGCTCGCAACGCAGCCATCAGTCCGGTTGCCACCGTGGTCTTGCCGACGCCGGAGTGTGTTCCCGCAATGACCAACCGCGGCCCGAGCGTCGCGGAGGTCACCTCAGTACTCGATTCCCTTCATTGCGGTGATCCCTTTGTCGTAGGCGTGTTTCACCTTGGTCATCTCCGTGACGGTGTCGGCGATGTCGATCAGCTCTTGGGGTGCGCCGCGCCCCGTGATGACCACATTCGTGCCCTCGGCGCGGTTCGCAACCGCCTCAACGACTTCGGCAACGTCGACCCACTCGTACTTCATCGTGTAGGTGAGTTCGTCGAGGATCAACAGTTGGTAATCGCCGCTGGACAGCATCTGCTTCGCGATCTCCCATGCATGGCGACCCTTTGCGATGGTCTCGTCCAGGTCGGTCGATTCCCAGGTGAATCCGTCGCCGAGCGTGTGCCATTCGATGTCGAGGTGCTCGGCGAGCTTGCGTTCGCCGATCTTCCACTTCCCACTCTTGAGGAATTGGACGACCCCGACGTTCCAGCCGCGAGCCCATCCGCGGTTCATCACACCGAAAGCGGCTGACGACTTTCCCTTTCCGTCTCCGGTGTTGATGAGCACGATGGAGGGGCGAGCCATCGTCGCAGTGTGTCAGTCGAAACCGCCGAATGGGGTGATCGTCGTCAGCAAACGGTACGTTGCGTTCGTCGAGGTGGGGAATCCGGTGTGAATCCGGAACTGTCCCGCAACTGTGATGGAGTAGTGCCGATTGGTGCTCCTCCCAAGTCAGATCGCCGCGTCGACAGAGCACACCACGAGGATGGAGATTCAAGAGATGATGGATGGCCTGACGCCACCAACCCTGCTCGAACAGATGACGACCGCCGTGTCGTACCTGCGCGTTGCGTCGAGACGAGATGCCGACGACGAACTCGAGTGGCTGCGCTGCGCACAACTGGTGAACGACGGTGAGTATCTCCTCGGCGTCGTTCGCTCCACCGCTGCTGGTCGTGGAACCGACCGAGACGACATCGCGATGAGCCTGTTCGCCCAGGCCTATGCATTCCGCATTGCCTCGGTTGCGATCGGCGCATCGCTGCTCAGTGGCGGGGAGCGCCTGCTCGACGTGCGGCCAGCCAACATGTCCATCGCGCTTGGACGCCATCGCCCGAATGCCGTTGCGATGAACCACGTCAAGTTCGGTTCCGGATCGTTGAACGACGTGTTGTTCGACGAACACCTTGCGCCGTTCGTGGCCACTGCGCATGCGGTTGCCAACGAGCGCGCCGACAATCGAGTGGGCGAGAACATGCTGTGGGGCAACATCGCGACCGGGTGCGCGGCCGCATTCGGAGCGTTCGGCGCCGCAGACCATCGCGCCATCGAGTTCTTCGACAAATCGCCTGAGCCGGTGCGCGCTGCGGGCCAGTACGTGGAGTCGACCGACGGCTGGGCCTGGGAGCGCAACTCATGTTGTTTGTGGTTCCAGATCCTGCCCGACGATCCGTTCTACTGCCAAGACTGTCCGAGGAATCCAGCAGCATGATTCTCTTCGTCTCCAATGCCGACACGGAGCTGCTCGCGGCACGTTCGATCGTGGATGATCTGCCTGACGAGATCGATCTGCGGTGGGTGAACCCCGAACGCATCGACGCGGCCCCCGAACTCGACGACGTGCAGGCCGTGATCGTGCGCCTGCTTGGCGGAGCGCGAGCTTGGGAGGGCGGCTTCGAACAGCTGCGCAGCGAGTGCGCCGAGCGCAACATCGCCCTCATTGCGCTCGGCGGCGAAGCTGCGCCCGACGCCGAGCTTGCGTCGGCGTCGAGCGTGTCGGCTGGCATCGTGGCCGAAGCGCACCGCTACCTCGCAGCGGGTGGCCCGGTCAACATGGAGCAGCTTCTGCGGTTCGTGTCCGACACGGTCCTGCTGACCGGTGTCGGCTTCGAGCCGCCGGTCGAGATGCCCCGCTCCGGGCTCTGGGACGGGGCTGGCATCGGTGCTCCGGACCGCGAACGTGACCCTGCGAAGCCGCTCGTCGGCGTCGTGTTCTACCGGGCACATCTCGTGGCCGGAAACACCACGTACATCCGTGACATTTGCGAGGCGATCGAGGCGAAGGGTGCCGATGCGCTCGCCGTTTACACCTACTCGCTGCGCCTCGATGACAACGGTGACGTGCCGGCGCTCACGCTGTGCGCCGAGCACGGCGTCGACTCGTTGATCACCTCGATCTTCGCGGCCGGCGCGAGCGGCGGCGAGGACGGCGACCAGTGGGAGGTCCCCAAGCTCGGCGACCTCGACGTGCCCGTGATCCAGGCACCGAGCAGCAGCCGTTCGCGTTCGGAATGGCTCGCCGATGATGCCGGCCTGTCGCCGATCGACGTGGGGATGGGTGTTGCGATCCCTGAGTTCGACGGTCGCATCATCGGCCCGACCGTCGCCTTCAAGGAAGTGATGGAAGGCGGCGACTCCGGCAGCGGCGACGAGATCGTGGTCACTCGCACCGACCCGGAGCGCACTGCCCGCCTTGCTGGGCTCGCCGTTCGTCAGGCGCGTCTGCGCCACACCGCGAATGCCGACAAGCGTGTCGTGATCGTGCTCTCGGCATATCCCACGAAGCGGAGCCGTATCGGAAACGCCGTGGGGCTCGACACCCCGGCGTCGGCGATCGAGTTACTGCACGCGTTGCGCGATGAGGGCTACGTGGTGGACCGCATTCCTGCCGACGGCGACACGCTGATGGCAGAACTCGCGGACACGCTCACCTATGACCTGCCGACCCTCGACGATCGACAGCTTGCGAACGCGCCGGGCCGCCTCGATGCCCAGCTCTACACCGACTGGTTCGCAACGCTTCCCGATGACGCCCAAGAGCAGATCATCGAGCTGTGGGGCGAGGCGCCTGGCGAGGTGTACCACCACGATGGCGAGCTCGTCTTTCCGGGTATGGATCTGGGCGGGGTGCTGATCACCATTCAGCCGCCACGCGGGTTCGGGCCAGACCCGATCGGCACCTACCACTCGCCCGACATGCCACCGCCGCACCACTACCTGGCGTTCTATCGCTGGCTCGCTGCTTCGTCCGACGACGGCGGATGGGGCGCAGACGCGGCGATTCACCTCGGTAAGCACGGCACGCTCGAATGGTTGCCGGGCAAGGCCACGGCTCTCTCTGCTTCGTGTTTTCCTGACGCTGCGCTCGCCGACCTGCCGTTCATCTACCCGTTCGTCGTCAACGACCCGGGTGAAGGCACACAAGCGAAGCGGCGCACGCATGCCGTGGTGATCGACCACCTGCCCCCGCCGATGACGCGGGCCGACACCTACGACGACGTCGCCAAGTTGGAACAGCTCCTCGACGGCTATGCCCAGGTCGAGGCGATGGATCCGAGCAAGCTGCCGGCGATTCGTCAGCAGGTGTGGAAGCTGTTGGTGTCGACTGAGATCCATCGTGATCTCGACCTCGGCGAATCTGCACCAGACGGCGACGACTTCGGCGACATGATTCTTCACGTCGACGGCTACCTGTGTGCACTGAAGGACGCCCAGATCCGCGGTGGCCTGCACCTGCTCGGGCGAGGCCCGGCCGACAACATGCTCGTCGAGACGGTGCTCTCGATCACCCGACTCCCGCAAGGGTCGGTCCCATCGTTGCGTGCCACGGTCGCCGATGAACTCGGCGTGACCCTCCTCGATGCGACCCGCACCGAGACCGACCGCATCGAGGGGATCTGTCGAACGCGAGTCGAAGCACTCGCCGGCACCGGATGGGATGCGTCGTCGACGTCCGACCCGACGCTGCGTTGGGTCGCGCGCCGATTGGTCCCAGCGCTCGACGCCACCACCGACGAGGTGACCAATACGCTGCGAGCGCTCGCTGGCCGTTACGTGCCGGCCGGCCCGAGCGGCGCCCCGAGTCGCGGCGGCGCCCACGTCCTGCCGACCGGGCGCAACTTCTACTCGGTCGACCCCAAGGCGATTCCGTCGCCGCTGGCATGGGAGGTCGGTCGTGTCCTCGCAGACCGTCTCGTTGCCCGCTACGTCGACGAAACCGGCTCGGCGCCGACCACGGTCGGCCTGGTGCTGTGGGGTACTGCGGCGATGCGGACCACGGGCGACGATGCGGCCGAGGCGCTGGCACTGCTCGGTGTTCGACCACGTTGGAACGAGGAAAGCCAGCGGGTCACCGGCCTCGAGGTCATCTCGCTCGAAGAGTTGGGGCGTCCGCGCGTCGACGTCACGCTGCGGATCTCGGGCTTCTTCCGCGACGCGTTCCCGCACGTGATCGCGCTGCTCGACGAGGCCGTCGAGATGGTCGCCGCGCTCGACGAATCAGTTGAAGACAATCCGATTGCCGCCGTCGGCGCTGAGGATGTGCGGATCTACGGCCCGCCTCCAGGCGGATATGGGTCGGGAATCTTGCCAGTGTTGGAATCGAAGAACTGGCGCAGCGACGCCGACCTGGCCGAGGTGTACCTGGCCTGGTCGGGCTTCGCGTACGGCCGGGATCGGTTCGGCACGGAGGAACCCGAAGCGATGCGCCGCCGGTTCGCTGCGATCGATGTCGCGGTCAAGAACCAGGACAATCGCGAGCACGACATCTTCGACTCCGACGACTACCTGCAGGACCACGGCGGGATGATCGCCGCGGTGCGCGCGCTGACGGGGACCGCCCCCAAGGCCTGGTTCGGTGACACCGCCAACCCGGCCAACCCACAGATCCGGTCGCTTGCCGAAGAAGCCGCTCGGGTGGTGCGGAGTCGCGTGGTCAACCCGAAGTGGATCGCTGCGATGCAACAGCACGGCTACAAGGGCGCGTTCGAGTTGGCCGCAACGGTCGACTACCTCTTCGGCTACGACGCCACCGCGCACGTCGTGGAGGACTGGATGTACGAGAAAGTGACGGAGGCATACGTGGCCGACCCCGAAATGCGCAAGTTTTTCCAGGAATCGAACCCGTGGGCGCTCGGCGCGATCGCCGAACGACTGCTCGAAGCCGATCAGCGCGACATGTGGAATGCGTCCGACGAGGCCAAGGCCGTACTCACCCAGGCGCTGCTCGAGTCCGAGGGTTGGCAGGAGTCGCGCTCGTGACCGATGCGGGCGCGAGGTTCCCGTTCTCGTCGGTCGTGGGACAGGAGGACGCAAAGCTCGCGTTGATCTTGGTCGCTATCGACCCACTGATTGGCGGCGTACTGTTGCGTGGTGAGAAGGGGTCGGCGAAGACGACGTTGGCTCGTGGGATGGCCGGTCTCCTCGCGAGCGACGCACCGTTTGTCGAGTTGCCGCTCGGCGCCACCGAAGACCGCCTGATCGGGACGCTCGACATCGCGCGCGCGCTGGTCGACGGCGACATGGCGTTCACCCCCGGGCTACTCGCACAGGCCGATCGCGGCGTGCTGTACGTTGACGAGGTCAACCTGCTCGCCGACCACCTTGTCGACACGTTGCTCGACGTCGCAGTGTCGGGCCGCAACCGGGTTGAACGCGAGGGCATATCCCACGATCATCCGTCGCGCTTTGTGCTCGTCGGATCGATGAACCCGGAGGAAGGTGAACTGCGGCCGCAGCTCCTCGACCGCTTCGGGCTGTCGGTTTCGGTCGCGGCGAGCCTCGATGTTGCCGAGCGTGTCGAGGCGGTCCGGCGCCGACTTGCGTTCGACAGCTTGCGGACGCCCGGTGGTGACATCGATGCAGTCGATACAGAACTGGCAACACGGCTCGCGGCTGCCCGCCCCGCAGAGGTCGGCGCCGACGTGATGGAACTCGCAGCGCGCCTCGCTCTCGCTGTCGGAGCCGAAGGGCTCCGGGCTGACATCGTGCTGTGCCGGGCCGCTGCTGCGTTCGCCGGCTGGGATGGCCGAGACATCACGACCGACGACGATGTTCGTCGGGTTGCGCCACTCGTGCTCGGGCACCGCAGCCGGCGGAATCCGTTCGATCCGCCGACGATGCCGCCCGAGGACATCGACCGCGCCCTCGACGAAGCACTCGACGACCGAGACGGCCAGCCGGACCAGCAGCCTGATGATGCGGACGAGCAGCCCGATGATGCGCCCGATGATGCGCCCGATGATGCGCCCGATGATGCGCCCGATGATGACGGCCAGGATCCGTCTGACGAGCAAGCTGGTGACAGCGGTGCGATCAGGCACGGTGCAATGGCCCTCGGGGCTGACCGGCAGCTGCCATCGACCAGCAGTGTCCGTTCGCGTCCGGTCGAATCGGCTCGGGGCCGAGCGGTTCGCACGGTCGATGCCGAGCCGGGAACGCAACGCCCGATCGCCGTTGCGTCGAGCGTGCGGCGCCTTGTCGAGCGTCGACGAAGCGACCCCGACGCAACACCGTCTCGCGACGACCTGCGCCACACTGTTCGCGAGCAGCCCCCCGGCAACCTGATCGTGCTCGCAGTCGACGTCAGCGGATCGATGGGCGCCGTCGAACGAGCCGAGGCAGCAACCGGCACCGCTCTCGGCTTGCTCACCGACGCATACCAGCGGCGTGACCACGTCGCTGTGGTCACCTTTGCTGGTGACGACGCAACCGTTGAACTCGCTCCGACGGCGAGCGTCGAGGTCGCCCGCAATCGCCTCACCGGGCTGAGAACCGGAGGAGCCACACCGCTCGCGGCAGGTATCCGAACTTCGCTCGAGCTCATCATTCGCCAGCGCGACGCCACGCGGCGGCCGTTGCTGGTTCTGATGTCCGACGGTCGAGCAACCGGCGCCGCTAGCGCGGTCGAGGACGCGCTCGCTGCTGCTGCCGAAGTCGCCAGACATCAGGTCAGCGCGCTCGTCGTCGATTGCGAGACAGGCATTCCCCGAATTGGTCTCGCCGGTCAGATCGCAGAAGCGATGCACGCTCGGTGCGTCGCCGCGCACGACCTCGAGCCACGAGCGCTCGCAGCACTCATCCGTAACCGCTCTTTGGAAGGCTCCTCATGATCGTCCCACGTACCACGTTGATTCCTTTGCGCTCATCGAGGGCCCCGTCGAAGAGGCTGCAGCGTGGGCCCCGTTCGGTAACCGAGGGCCTCCTCATCGTGGGGCACGGCTCAAAGTGCATGATCAGCGCGGCACAGATGCACGAGATCGGCGACATGGCAGCGGCTGCTCACCCCGATCGCATCGTCGAAGTCGGATTCCTCGAGATGACTGACCCGCCGGCAGCCCAAGTGCTCGACGAGATGATCGCGCGCGGCTGCCGACGCATTGTGGTTTTGCCGTTCATGCTGCTCGGAGCGAGCCATGCGAAAAGCGACGTGCCGGCGATCGTGGTCGAGGGCCGGCTGCGTCACCCGCAGGTCGACCTCAGATTCGGCTCGCCTCTCGGAGTCGTGCCCGAACTCGTCGAGATCGCTGCCGACAATCTCGGAGCCGTCGACGGTACGGGCGTCCCGCTGCTCGTCATCGCCCGCGGTACCAGCGACCCCGACGCGAACGGCGAGGCCACCAAGGCGGCGCGGCTGCTCGGCGAATGGGTCGATGCCGGCGATCTGCAAGTGGGATTCACAGGAATGACCTGGCCGCGCACGCCCGCTGCCCTGGACATGATGGAACGACTCGGTCACCGCCGTATCGCCGTGTTCTTCTGGTTCCTGTGCAACGGCAAATTGATCGAACGAGCACGCGACGAGATCGCCGAATTTGTTGAACGCACCGGCATCGATGTGGTCGACGCCGGCTACTTCGGCCCAGATCCACGGCTTGTCGTGGTGATCACCCGCCGCTACCTCGAGGCTCTCGACGGAGTACCGGTCGTCAATTGCGACACGTGCGCGTACCGCGCGCCGTTCCCAGGGATGGAAGAAAAAGCTGGCCAGGCGATTGGTGTCGGCCATTCGCACCACGCTGCCGAACACCGGCACTCTCACTTGAGCGACGATGATCAACACGTTGGGCACGGACACTGATGGCTGACACCGACGGTGTTGACTCTGATGCTCGATTACGCGTTCAGCGGCGTGCAGACAGCGTGTCGATGCTGGTCTGCCGGGGGTGCTGCTGTGGCACAGACAAGCACGACGACGTCGATCATGTCGCCCAGGTCGACCGGCTGCAGGTAGCGGTAGCGGGTCGTCGACGAGCGAAGCTGTACACGACGAACTGTCTTGGACCGTGCGAACGCTCCAACGTCGTTGTCGTGCGATCAGGCAGTGAACGCATCTGGTTCGGTGACGTTCTCGACACCGCCGTCACCGCCGCCCTTGCCGACTGGGTCGAGGCTGGCGCACCGCCGTTGCTGCCTGAACGACTGGCCGAACGCCGCTTCGTCCCCGACGACGAGAATCACGAAGACGTCGACGATCTCGCATCGGTCGAGGCGGTCGAGGCGGGCTGACGCCCGATGAGATTCCAGCGACGTCGAGCAGTGCAGCGACGCATGTCTCGCCTGGGACCACGAACTCGGTCGGAGGGTCGAAGCGTTCGGAGAATGCGTCGACCGTCTCCTCCAGGCGCACGATCATGGTCGAGGTGACGAGGGTCTGGTTCGCAACGAGCTTGTGTCGATGTCGACAGCCGTAGCAAGTTCGCTCATCAGGATCCAGAGATCGCATTCGGGCTGGATCAGCAGTACATCGAGTTCGCCGCAGCGACCCCTGGGTCCAGCTCCTCAGCAGGTGGGGCTGATGAGGGTGGCGATGAAGAAGCCGCCGGAGCCGAAGCATGGACACTCGTCTTCGACTCAACGGTGTCGTTCGACGAGAAGGTTCGCTTCATGGCAGATGCCAAGGCGTTGGAGGGAACCGTTGAGGCGTACCTGGTGGCCTCTGTTGTTCGGCTGGGCGAACCGTTGCCGGGTCGTTCGTAAACCCTATTGACAAAAAAAGTTAAGCATACTTTACAAGGCGGCGATCTTCTCGCTATACTTGTAGGCATGGCAACGCCAGGCGAGTTCCACCCCGCATTCGAGGAGTACTGCGAGTGCATCTTCGAACTCGGTGAAGACAACCTTCAAATCGCTCAGGTTCGTATCTCCGAGCGGCTCAATGTCAGCCGTGCGGCAGTCAGCGAGATGATCAAACGGCTCGAAGCGGAGGGGCTGGTCGCTGCGGGCGGTGGGATCCGACTGACGCCGGAGGGAGAGCGGCTCGGTGAGCGCACAGTGCGCCGACACCGCCTTGCTGAGCGTTTCCTCACCGATATTTTGCAGCTCTCCTGGGCCGACGCACATCACGAAGCAGGGAAGTGGGAGCACGTGATGAGCGAGTCAGTCGAACGCTCAATGGACGAGCTGCTCGGCCATCCGACGACCTGCCCGCACGGGAACCCGATCCCCGGATCGGCGTACGAACCTGCTGCCCTGCAACCACTGTCTGAAACCGAAGTCGGTCAGGTTGTTGTCGTGCGTCGCATCACCGAAGAACTCGAATTCGAGCCTGGCCTCCTCGAGTTTCTCGAAGCGTCAGCAATCCAGCCGGGTGAGGCAGTCAGCGTCACATCCGTATCACCCGACGGGACGCTCATGGTCCGAGTGGGCGAGAGCTTCATCGGCATCGCGCCCTTCACGGGCGAACGCATTCTCGTCAGTACCTGACGGTCAGTCCGAATCCATCCGAACGTCCCGAATCACGCCGAAAGCGACATCGAACTCTATGGTTGACACACTCATCGACACCACTGACATCAACCCGGTCCTCAACGAGATCATGCTCGCTGAGCTTGCCGGGGTCGTCAGGTACACGCACTACGCACTCGTGATCACCGGCCCGAACCGTCTGCCTCTGGTGGCGTTCATGCAAGAGCAGGCAGACGAATCGCTGGTGCACGCTCGCCAGGCTGGCGAGATCCTCACCGGCCTCGGGGGCCACCCAACGCAGGGCATTGCCGACATCGAAGAGTCGCACGATCACACCATCGAAAACATCTTGCGTGAGTCGATCGGTCATGAACGGCGGGCGCTCGACCTCTACCGCAACTTGCTCGCACTCGCCGAGGGCGACTCGATTTACCTCGAGGAGTACGCACGGACCCAGATTGGCGCCGAGGAACTACACGTCATCGAGATGAACAAGCTGCTCCGGGACTACACCATTGGCTGACCGGGCGAAACTCACGGCTACATCGGTCGACAACAAGGCGATGGTCGGCCTCTGTGCCGGTAAGGATTGTCGGAAGCGCTGCGAGTTCGCAAAGGTGCAGAAGGCACTCGCTCGAGAATGCGAAGTGCTTGAACTCAAATGCATCGGGCTCTGCGACGGACCCGTCGTCGTCGTCGTTCATCCTGGCTCAGACTCTCCGGCGGTGTACTCCAAGGTTCGGACGAAGCGGCAGCGCAGTCTGGTCGTTGGTCTTGCGTCTGGTGACATGGGCGCCCGCAAGCAGCTTTCCGGGAGGAAGGTTGACAAGAAGAAAGCCGTCACCTCAGTGGAGCGCCAGCTCAACCGCCGAGTCGCCTGACGTTGGCCGCGTCCTGCTGGGTTTCTCGTGATTGCCAGGAAAGAACCGCAGCGCATGGATGGCACCTCGCAGGCTGATGACTCCTGCGGTTGCGTACGGATCTGTCGAGGACTCGTCGATGGACGAACTGGGTTTCGTGCGCGCCGACACTGCAGCGGCCGCAACGGTGCTCGTGCGTCCGGTGCCCGACGACAGCTTCGTGCGCGACGCCTGGTCTCGACCTCGAGCGCGTCCGATAGGAGCTTCATCGCGATTGCCGAGATCGGCGCTCTGCTGGCTGGGGAGAGTCATCGTCTGATCGGTGGCGTGGCAGTCGTGCTGTCGGGGGAGCGAACTGCAACGGTTGATTTGCTGGTGCCGAGCTACCGGACGCGGTTGCGCCAGGCAGTTCGGTACGGCTCGACGAACACGGTCGAGGTCGGCGGACTCGCCGAGGCGCTTCGCCGTCCACATGTTCGCGTCGTTGGCGAGGTGAGGTTGACCGATGGCGATGTCGTTCAGCTCGACGTGTTGCTGCCCGACCTTGCGAGTCTGCTCGGATTGAAGCTGCAGGCTCGACGTGTGCGCGACGTCGACCGGGATGCAGTCGACCTGTGGACCTGTCTCGAGTTGATGGCAGCGGCCGGCGAGACCGCCTCGTTCGGTGACGCTGAGTTTGATCCGATTCGGAGTCAGCTGGCGATCGACTTCGCCGAGGACGGGCCCGTGATGCGAGTCGCAGTCGCTGGAGTAGACGAAACAGAAGCTGCGCACCGCCGCACGCGGATCAGAGGACTTGCCCGCGCTGTTGCCCGGCCGCTCTGACTGGGAACTCGACACTGGATCCCCGGCGCAAGGGGCTTCGGCATCAGGCCGAGGGGTGGTGCAGATCGAGACACGCGAGGAGGTCGCCGTCGAGGTTGTCTATCTCGGAGCGCATCCATTTCACGTAGCTGGATGGCAGGTCTGCGATGGGTGTGTTCTTGTGTTTTCCAAACGTCATCGTCATTTCGGAGAGAGCGCTGGCCGACAGTGCGAGCAGACCGTTGATGCCGTCTTCGTGATGATCAGCCAGGTGCTTCATGAGAGCCAAACACATCTCAGTGTCGCCCATTGCCCGATGGTCTTGTGTACCGCTCAGGCCGAGGTCAGTGCACAGGGTGTCAAGGCGGTAGTTGTCGAAATCGGCAAGGAGGTGCCGGGAAAGGCGCATGGTGCACAGCGATTCGCTGGTGTCGAAGAATGGAGCGAAGTGGGGAGAGTCGAAGGGTGCGTTGTGTGCGATCACGAGTGTGTGACCAGCGGCGAACGGATTGCCATGAATCGACCGCACGAGATGCTCGAGCGTCGGTGATTCGGCGACCATGGCATCGGTGATCCCGTTTACCGCCGACGCTCCAGGTTCGATGGGTATGCCGGGGTTGACCAGAGACCCCGCTCTCGCTACCTCGTTCAGGTCGTGGTCGACTTGGATCCACGCGACCTCAACTGGTCGTGCGCCCGGCCCAAGACCAGTCGTTTCAAGGTCGACGATGATGATCTGATCGAAATCTGCTGCCCGCATGGGGCGAACGTTAGGTGTTCTTGCTCAGGTGTTGCGGTGATGCGCTTCCTGCTCCGTGTTGAGCCGGCACGATCCCATGGCCCCCGTGATCTCGAACACTCTCGACTCAGTCGGGGCGCTCGGCCATCTCGACATATCGACACAGCACGTTGGCGAGTCTCATCTGGTCGACTGTGCGGCAAGACACCGCGAGCAGCGTCGGGCTGCCGACCATGACACACAGCGCTTTCGCTCGTGAGACGGCGACGTTGAGGCGGTTCCGGGAGTAGAGAAACTCCATGCCGCGTGATATGTCCTCGGCGCTCGAGGCCGACAACGACACGAGAACCGTCGGGGCCTGTTGTCCTTGGAACTTGTCGACGGTGCCGACCCTTGCGCCAGCCGGCAGGCGTTCGGTGAGTAGGTGGACCTGCGCGTTGTAGGGGGCGACGACCAGTATGTCGTCGATGCCGATGGGGCCCCGGGCTCCTGTGCGATCGGTCCACATTCGTCCCAACAAAGCTTCGAATGCCATCGCCACTGCTTCGCCCTCTTCTGCCGACGAGGTGCGGTTCCCTTCGTGTTCGACAGCAATCCATCGCAACCCTGTTCCACCCACGACGGCACCATCGTCGATCTGTTGGACGGCGCAGTGGGCCTCGCTTTCAAGGCGTCCGTCGTAGACCTGCTCTGAGATGAATCCACAAATTTCCGGGTGCATTCGCCAGCTTCGATCGAGGAACAGGCCGAGATGACTTGGCATCGTCGCCTCGCCGCCGAGAACATGGTCGAGTCCCGAGGCCTCCGCACCTGCTGGGTGGGTTCCCTTGGAGGGCTGAGCGAGTTGCCGTGGGTCGCCCACCAAGATCAGGTTCGATGCGGCTGGGGCAACGGCGAGCACGTTGGCCAGGGAGAGCTGGCCAGCTTCGTCGATCACGAGCGTGTCGACCGCCTCGGTCATCCCCGCTTTCGCGAACAACCACCCGGTACCAGCGACCACATCAACGGCACCGCCCGACAAAGCACTCTCAACATCTTCATTCTTCGTGGTGATCTGCACCGAAGGGTGGCTGAAGCCGTCCGCTGTGTCGGAGACCTTCTGGATCGCTCGCAATCCGACGCCTTGCTCGGAGGCCTGTTCGGCGACCTCCTTGAGGAGGTTGCCGATGACGGCATGGCTGTTCGCGGTGATCCCAACCTTCCGCCCGGCGCCCACGAGAGCGATGATGACTCGCGCCGCTGTGAAGGTCTTGCCCGAACCCGGAGGACCTTGGATCGGCAGAAATGAACGGTCGAGCGTCAACGCAAGCCGCACTGCAGCGTCGAGCGCCGATTCGCCATCGACTCGTAGAGAATCTCCCTGGCGTCCGCCGCCGTTCACCCTGGGCGGACGGCCAGCAAGGAACTGGCGAGCTGCCTCGGCTGGCCCGGGCCCATCGATACCGTGCTCGACCAGCGCTGCGGCCACCCGTTGCAGCGAGGACCGTTGCTCGGCGGTGCGGATTGGACCAGCCGGAATGAGAGCGGTTGGGTGGGGGGCTGCCGATGTGGCACCGCGGCGCAGACTCAGAGTGCCACGTGCGTGATCGATGCTCACGAGCGTCCCCGGTCCCGGGGGTCCACTCCCGGTCTGATACCTCGTTCGCGCAGTCGCCGGGTCGAGCACTTGCTTCCCGACGGGGAGCTTGTGTTCTTGGTCGGGATCGAATGCGTAGTGCCAGGTGAGGGATCTCTTGTCTGGCGTTGGTTCACCTGCCACGCTCAACCCGGCGATGGCTTCGGTGTCGGCGAGAAGGTCCGCTTCGTCGCAGTTCAGTATTCGGTCGAAGTAGCGCCACCACTCGGGCTTGTCCTCCCGTCGGTGCCATCGCAGCAAGTGGGCCATCAGTCAACGGGCGCGCGTGTCCTCATCGTCGGCCTCGGTCGGTGGGTCGACGCGACCATTGAGCAGCCGATCGGCGAGAACGTCCTCGTCGCGCTCAAACTCAGCCGGTTCCTTTTCGTCCCCCGCAGTTGCTCGACGTGCAGGTCGATCGACCACCTCACCAGCAGCGATCAGTTCCTGGCGTCGCTCTTCCAGCCAGTCGCGCAGCCGCCACGTCGACTCGACATCATCACGGTTGTACGCCTCGATGTCGTCGAGGATCTGTTGGTCGCCGGTCTGTAGCCATCGCTCGTACTCGACGATGCTGGAACCGGCGTCGACGATCTCGCCGGTCCGGGCCTCCATGTAGAGGGGCTCAAGCTTCTTCAACGAATACGACGGTGAGCCAATGACAAGGGCTTGGCGCACGACTCGGTACAGGTCGACGAACACGCCACCGCGCAACAAGTCGTCCAGCTCGGCTTCGCGTGTGCCGTAGCGGCCCATCAGCTTGCCAAGTGCGCTGGGTTCGTAGGGCGCGTAGTGATAGACGTGCATTCGGGGATGGTTTCGACGCCGCTCG
>Ga0105053_10002076_pt1 | contig 31530 bp, 28 predicted proteins | sample BON01_FD_78093 | JGI IMG/M metagenome (GOLD analysis project Ga0105053, IMG submission 78093) | Freshwater microbial communities from Lake Bonney liftoff mats and glacier meltwater in Antarctica - BON-01 | ecosystem: Environmental > Aquatic > Freshwater > Ice > Glacier meltwater | place: Lake... | reverse complement strand
TTCTAAATTTAGATTCCCGTTTTCACGAGAATGACATTTACTTTTTATCTAACCACTCTTTTCTGCTTTTTAACATTTCTGGAGTTACTTCTAAACCAGCTTTTTCAAAAGTTATAATTGTATAGCTTGGATCTTTTATTAAGGTAATTTTTGCACTTCTTAATTGGTTATATCTGCTAAATTTAATGGTAACAACATCCCCAATTTTATAGGTTTCTAAAATTGCGTTTACAGAATTTTTATCTCCGACAACATTGTTGTCTATTGCTATAATTTTATCGCCAGAATTTAAACCAGCTTTATACGCTGGACTTCCAATTTGCGCATTATCTATAACAACATCATTTAATGTAGAAACCCCTAAAAATACTTTTTCACTGTCTTGTTTTAAAACTACACCAACGCGGTTGAATAAAGGCTCGTAATTTGGCATGGCGTTTTTATAGACAAAATGAGAAAAGAAATAATCTCCAAATAATTCACCAGCGTATGTATTTAAAGTGCTGTTCAAGTTGTCTATTGTATATGGCTTTTCATTTTTTCCGTATGTTTTCCATACAGATTTCATGTAGCCATCTAATGTTAAGTTTCCGTTTTCGTTACGTAAAGATAAATCTAGCGCTAAACCTAATGCGCTTCCATAAGAATAGTAAGAAATAAAAGTATTTTCTCTATTAACTGGATCAATAGAAGTTGCAGCATCTACAAAAGGCGCTTGATAGCTCATTTCTATTGGGTTAAAAAAGAATCTTCCTGGAGAATTCCATACATAATTAAAAGTTCCGTTTAAACTATTGATATAGTCTTCATGAGACATTAATTCTGCTCTGGTTAAAAACAAATTTGTGTAATAACTTGTAAAACCTTCTGCAAACCATAATTCTCCACTCATATTTGCTTCTTCAAAATCGAATGGCTCTAAAGATTTAGGTCTTATACGTTCTACATTCCAAGCATGGAAAAACTCATGAGAAACAGTTCCAATATTTCCTATCATTCCGCCATTTGCTAAAGTTTTTGTACTTGTTACAACAGTAGAATTTCTGTGTTCCATTCCATCGCCACTGGCATTTGGCACATAACATGCTAAAAATACATATTTGCCATAATCAAACTTTGGTAACTCCCCAAAAACTGCCATTTGTTGTAATACAACCTTTTGTACACTTTCAAAATATTGATCAGCTTCAGCTTCAGTTCCAACATTGTGTAATGCTAACTTTACTTTTAATTTTTCTCCATCTGATTCAACCTCAAAAGAACGCACTAAATGATTACTTAGTTCTGTTGGACTATCCATAAAATACTGCATATTTGGAGCATAATAGGTATTGTCGAACATTGGTTTCAATTGTGTCGCAATTTTCCACTCTTCTCTTGGGATAAAGTTTACCTGAATTGGAGTCTCTTTTAATGAAGGCGCAAACATAAATGTTGCTGGAATATTTAAATGTGCATGTGTTTCATCAATTTGAGCATAGGTTCCGTCTCCTCTATTTGCAAACAACGTATAAGTTACATTTACGGTTCCGTCATGTTCTGCAACATCCCATTGATATGGGTTTGGTCTTGTTAATTTGATAGGTTCACCTTTGCTATTGGTTGCTTTTACATTGTACACGTTTTTAGCAAACTCATGTATTGCATATCTTCCAGGAGACGTTCTACTCATTCTAAAAGAGAATTTTCCGTCTTTAATTTTTGTAAAAGAAATTTTTATTTCTGCTTCGTGTTGCGCTGCATTGTCAAACGAAATAGTATAATTGATATAGCTCTGTGCATTACTTAATGTAGTAATACAGAGCGTTAATAATAAGATCTTAAAATGGTGTAAACGCATTATTGTTAGTTTTTAATTTGTGCTTTCAAAACTACACAAAAATCTTCTAATCATTCACATATTCTAAGATATCAGATGGTTGACATTCTAATGCTTTACAAATAGCTTCTAAGGTAGAAAAACGAACGGCTTTTGCTTTACCCGATTTTAAAATGGATAAGTTTGCTGTTGTAATTCCAATAATTTCTGCCAAATCTTTGCTTTTCATTTTCCGTTTGGCAAGCATTACATCTAAGTTTACAATAATTGCCATCGTTAAATTGTTAAATTGTTAAATCGTTTTCTTGTTTGATTTCTTTTGCAGATAACATTGCTTTACTTTGAATTAATAAAAATAAACCAATACTTGTAATAAATAAACAAACCATTAAATCGCTATCAAAAGTTAATTGAAAAGTTTTGTCAAATAGTCTATTAAAAAAACTTATAACAATAATAGAAAAAGAAATAGTACCCGAATAGATAAATTCATTTCCGCTTTTTTTTAAACTATTGATGATTGATGTTGTAAAATATTTATTTTTTAGCAGGTGTCCTGCTACCTTTCTAAGTTGGAATAAAGCAAGTATAAAACAGATATAAGAAATAATACTAAAAATTAATATTATCCAATGAACGAATGACCATTCTTGAACAGGAGAATTATGCTTGTTTATCTTAAGTACGCCAGTTGGTATAATGAAAAATATACCAAGAATATAAACAAGTTGTGAAACGAATAATCCATCAATTAGGATTTTAAAAAGCTTATTAGTTTTCATAGTTATATAGTTAAATCGTTTTCTTGTTTTAGTATTCTAGAGTTTTCAAATATTTTACCGAATAGTAAAAAGAACAATCCTATAATTATAGAGATAATACTTTTTAAATCGATTGTAGCCACTAGTATATTTGATAAAGTAATTAAAAAATTGGTTTTCATCTGCACCATATTACTTGCTAAATTTTGAATGTATAAGGCAGCGAATAATAGTATTATAATTGAATAAACACCAATGAAAATAAAAATATTTCCTCCTTTTTTTAAATTCCTAATTACATTCTTACTATAAAAATCCGAATTTAAAAAAGAGGAAACACTTTTCTTTAAAAAGAACATTGCTATTATCAACAAAACATAATTTATGACTGTTGATAAAGGGACAAGATATATTTTCCAACCAAACGGCTGATTAAATAACATTTGATTGAATATCATTGAAAAGCTTCCTAAAGGTGTTGGCAATAATTCTGGAAAGAAAAATAAAAGGATAAAAAAGATAATACCAGTAATAAACACTGCAATTAATGTGTAAAATAAAATATTAATAAGGGTTCTTAAGATTTGAATTGTTTTCATAGTCGATATATTTTTATACTGCAAATATATAAAAATTATTGAAGAACAATAATAAATTATTAAAAAAGAATAATTTTATAGTTTTTTAATTAGGCGAGCACTCATGTTTCCTTACAATGGATAATTTCAAGAACACAAAACTAATCTACAATATATCTCATAGACACCTTGTTATAAGCACTTTTCAGTTTTTTAATTACAGGTTCTATTTCTTCTTTATCTAGATGTCCAAAACCCAAACGAATAGCACAGGTGTTTTTATCCTGATAAAGAACAGTTTTTGGTAGGAATAAATCATTTTTTTCTGCTTCTTCGGCGAGTTTTACTAACGATATTTTTGGATGAAATTGTAACCAAATGGCTAATCCGCCAGTGGGAATATTCCAGTGTGCAATGTCTGAAAAATAGTCAGTTAGGAGCTTGCATAAACAATCGCGTCTTTGTTTATATATTACACTATTTTTTTTCATGAGGCGATAAATTTTACCCTCATTAATTAATTCCGACAGCATTTGTTCTTGTATTAAATCGCCTTGTTTGTCTAGCAATTGCAAATAGTTTTTTGCTTCTGAGATTAGGTTTTCTGGAGCGACCACAAATCCTGTTTGAAAACTTGGAAATAATGACTGTCCGAGTTTTCCTAAATAAATAACCATACCGTTTGTATCTATACTTGCCATGGGCAACATTGCAGATCCTTCGAACTGAAAATCGTAATCGTAATCATCTTCAATAATAGCAAATCCGTATTCTCTAGCAAGTTGCAACAAGGCTAAACGACGTTCTGCACTTAATGTTACGCTCGTTGGATAATCTCTATGAGCACAGATATACACACATCTAATACTTCCTTTTACAAAATGTTTTTTTATGTATTCAATATCTAAACCATCAGTATCCACAGGAATTGTTTTGATGGTTGCCCCTGCTTGTTGAAAAATCATATTAGCCGCATAATTACTTAAATGCCCTACTAATACTACATCTTTTTGTTTTATTAATAATTGAGAAACAATGTACAAACTCATTTCTGTACTACGCGTACTGATTATATTATTTGGTTTTATATGAAAACCCCTAGTTGCATTTAAATAATTACATAGCTGAGTTTGAAACAACGAATAAGAAAACTCGTTTGGGATGTTCCATTTTTTTATCAATGTTTTTCGTTTCATGACAGCACTGTACCATCTTGTAAATTGATGAACAGGGTGCAGGCGTAAATCGGGTTTTCCATCGTTAATGGTATACTTAGCATTTGTTAACTGAACAGTTGATGCTAAATGAAATGATTTTTGAAAAGGAAATCCTGTTGTTTTAGCAGATGTATATGCTTGTTTTATTTTTTGAGAAGGTGCTTTTATTTTTGCTGTTTTTAGTGCTGGATCTAAAACAAATGTACCTTTATTTGGTGTTATTTCTACCCAACCTTGAGAAGCCAACTCTTCGTAGATAGCAACTGCTGTATTTCTATGGACTTTTAATAACTGCGCTAATACACGGGTTCCTGGTAGCATTGTACCTTTGGTTACATATTGACGTTGTATCGCATTTACAATTTGCTGTGAAACTTGTATATACACAGGTTGAGAGATTGATTTATCAAAATCAATTAGTTGTTTAAATAGTGTATTAACCGGACTATCTATCATTTTAAAACTGGACTAGTTTAGTTGTCCGAAAAGTTACGACTTTTGCATTGTTTTTAAATTAAAATAACAATTAAAATGAACCAAAGAAAATTACTAATTATTGCAATTTTACTATTGAATTTGAATTTGTTTTCTCAAGAAAAAGATAAAGTATTTGAGTTAGATACTGTAGTAATTACTTCTAGCAGAATAGATTTACCTTTTAAAGAAAATTCTCGAACAATTTTAGTAATTACGTCTAAACAAATTAAGCAAAGTGCAGTAACAAATCTTACAGATTTACTACAACAAGTTGCGGGTATAGATATGCGTAGAAGAGGTGTAAACGGAATGCAAGCGGATTTATATATTCGTGGTGGAAGTTTTGACCAAACATTATTGTTAATTGATGGAATTAAAGTTGAAGATCCACAAACAGGACATCATACCATGAACATGGCGTTGCCAATTGATGTTATTGAGCGTGTTGAAATTATTAAAGGAGCAGCAGCCCGAATTTTTGGTCAAAATGCTTTTACAGGAGCTATTAATATTGTTACCAAAAAGAATGCAAATAATGTAAATTAAGCAGGAATTCAAGGAGGTTCATTTGGTCAAAAAAATGGTGCTATTACGGTTGGTAAAAATCTTAAAAATAGCTCGATTATTGCACACGCATCTTTAAATTCATCTGATGGGTATAGACATAATACAGATTTTAAAAATCAGAATTATTTCATAAAAAACACATTTAACAAAAACAATACACCAATTGATTTTATTGGATATTTTACAGAAAGAAATTTTGGAGCTAACGGATTTTATGCGTCACCTTCTGCAATAAATCAATATGAAGAAACACAATCTAGTTTAGTCGGCTTGTCTAGTTCTTTTAAAAACGGAAAGCTTCTTCTAAAACCACGCATATATTGGAAAAGAAATCAAGACATGTATGTATATATTCGTAACAATCCTTCGGTTTACAGGAACTTACATATTTCTAATAAAGTTGGAGCTGAGGTAAACGCATCATACAATTCTTCTGTAGGGATAACAGGTTTTGGGATTGATATTGCTAAAGTCTTTTTATCTAGTAATAACTTAGGATCTAGAAATAGATTTATGGCAAATATGTTTTTAGAACATCGATTTAAATTATTTAATGATAAAATGGATATTACGCCAGGAATAGCAATTAATTATTTTTCAGATTTTAAGTTTCATGCCTTTCCAGGAGTTGATGTTGGATATACAGTAAGCGACAATTTTAAGGTGTATGCAAATGCTGGATATACATACAGAATTCCGACATATACAGATTTGTTTTATAGCGATCCAACAACGTTAGGGAATGAAAATTTAAATCCAGAAGAAGCAATTTCTGAAGAATTAGGATTAAAATACATCTCGTCAAAAATAGATTTTTCTGCTGCTGTTTTTAACAGAAATTCTAATAATTTAATAGATTATGTTAAGGCAAATACAACCGATAAATGGCAAGCAACAAACATTCAAGATTTAAACTCTTTTGGATTTGAGTTTAACGGATCGTTTCGTTATAAAGTAAAAGATTTTATACAAAACCTTTCTTTCGGTTATACATTCTTAGATGAAAACTTAGAATCTGTAAAAGATAACTTTTCTAGATATTCTATTAATTCTTTAAAACACCATTTTACATCAACATATCGTTCTCAATTCTTCAAAAACATAAGTCAGAGTGTTATTTATAAATTCTCAGAAAGATCAACAGGAGAAAGTTATGGGATTGTTGATGTTATGCTAACGCTAAATTTAAAACCTTTTGATGTATCACTAATCGGAAATAATATTTTTAATAAAGAGTATACAGAAACCAATTTAGTACCTATGCCAAAAGCAAACTTTTTAATTGATTTAAGGTATAAATTTTAATTTTCTAACAATCCTAGGGAAAAATAGGTTGACATCAAAAATAGAGTAATTAACGCTGTTTTTTAATCAACAAGACATACGCATAGCTACTTATGTATATATAAGGAATAAACGGGAAATTAGCCCATATATTTATTCCTAGATTCTGAAATTTTGCCCTAATTGTATTTAGTTCTATTTAAAAAGCCATCTATAAACATCGTTTCCGTTTGCAAATAATAATAGCATTATTAATAAAACAAATCCGACGATTTGCGCATATTCTAAAAATTTATCGCCAGGTTTTTTACCGGTAATCATTTCCCAAAGTGTAAACACAACATGACCACCATCTAAAGCCGGTATTGGTAATAAATTCATAAATCCTAACATGATAGATAAGAATGCTGTAATGTTCCAAAATGTTTGCCAGCTAAACTCTGACGGAAAAATACTTCCTATAGAAATAAACCCTCCCAACCCTTTATAAGCTCCAGTATTTGGATTAAATATTTTCTTTAATTGTTTTATATATCCTGTAAGTGTGCTCCAAGATTTATTTAATCCGGCAGGAATTGCTCCCGCAAAAGTATACTCAATGTTTTCTAAATTATAGTATCCTAGCCTTTCTAAATCAGGCATTGATAATCCAGCAAGATTTACTCCTAAAACTCCATCTGCTGTAATTTTTACAGTTATGTCTTTTGTCTCGTTTCCTCTTTTAACAGCCAATGTTATTTCTTCATTTTTATAGTTTTTAAGAATAGTTTCTGCTTCATCAAAATACGTAATTGGCGTACCATTTATTGCTACAATAATATCTCTTACTTTTAAATCTCCATTTACATTTGGAGAATCTTCAGCTATTTTACCAACCATAAATGGATATCTTGGCAACAAAAAAGAACCCTCGTTTTTACCTCTTTCAATTAACTTAGAAATAAAATCAATCGGAATTTCTTTATCAATAACTTCTCCATTTCTTTCAATAGAATAGTTATTCCCGTTGATAAATTCGATAGGTAAATTGCTAAATTTTCTAATTTCATTTCCATCAATCGTTAAAACTTTATCACCCGTTTTTAACCCTAAAGAAGTTCCTAAAGAGTCTTGTACCCAAATTCAACCTTTTACATTTTTATTTGGTAAAAAGTTTTCTCCATACGCATACATTAACATAATGTAAATGAAAATACCCAAGATAAAGTTTACAATTACGCCACCAAGCATAATTATTAAACGTTGCCAAGCTGGTTTAGATCTAAATTCCCATGGTTGTGGCGGCAAAGCCATTTGCTCGGTATCCATACTTTCATCAATCATTCCAGATATTTTTACATATCCACCAAGCGGAATCCATCCAATTCCGTAAACAGTATTGCCAACTTTCTTTTTAAGAATAGAAAATTTATAATCAAAAAATAAGTAGAATTTTTCTACTCTTGTTTTAAATATTTTTGCTGGTATAAAGTGCCCTAATTCATGTAAAACAATTAACAACGATAAACTAAGAATGAATTGAGATGCTTTAATTAATATTTCCATGTAGTATTTTTTCTTTTTTAATCGGACAAATGTACGTTTTTAATAAGAGTTGTAAAATAGCAAAAGAGTCCAATTGTCCTTTTTTAACAAAGATTTATTTTAAATTCTTTGATTTTGATTCATTTAGAGTAGAATATAACGTAATTTTGTCACTTCAAAACAAGCCTAAAAATGAGTTTTTTTTCAGTTAAAAAATCACTTCCTTTTCTAATTGTTTTTGCTGTCTTTTCTGTAATTGCATTAACGGTTTTTTACAATTTATTATCTGTAGATAAAAGATTGCCAATTTATAGTCCGTCAGATGTTAACCCAAAGTTAGTAGATGCTACTGTAAAACATATTCAATCAAATCATAAAATAGCAAACTTTAGTTTAATCAATCAAAACGGTGACACAATAACCAATAAAAATTACGAAGGTAAAATTTACATAGCCGATTTCTTTTTTACACGTTGTAAAACCATCTGTATTGCCATGGCATATAATATGAGCGAATTGCAAGAATATTATAAAGAGGATGCAGATATTATGTTCTTATCTCATTCTGTAACTCCGGTGATGGATAGCGTTCCTGTTTTAAAAGCATACGCTGATAAAAAAGGTGTTATTGATGGAAAATGGAATGTAACTACTGGATCTAAAACACACATTTATGAATTAGCTCGTAAAAGTTATTTTGCTGTTCTGGATGAAGGAAACGGGGATGAAACCGATTTTATTCATACAGAGCAATTTGTATTGGTAGATAAAGATAGAAGAATCCGTGGTTATTATGATGGTACAGAAAAAGAAGATATGAAAAAAGTCATTACAGATATTGCTTTGTTAAAAGAGGAATATAAACGCAAATAATAAAGATTTTTATTGTTTAGAATGATTCTAAACACGTATCTTTGTCGTCTTAAAAACAAAGACTGTTGGATACAATTGCAACATTAAAAAAAGGAGAGATTGGGATTATTTCTGAAGAATCTTTAGATGTTATTCCGCTTAAATTGCTAGAGATGGGGTGTTTACCTGGAGCTTTAGTAGAGGTTTTACAAGTTGCGCCATTAAAAGACCCATTGTATATCTGCGTAAACGGGAGTCATTTAGCAATTAGAAAAGAGATGGCTGTTCAAATTAAAATTATCGTAAGCTAATACATGGAAAAACAAAAACCCATAAAGGTTGCTTTAATTGGAAACCCAAATACAGGCAAAACATCATTATTTAACCAACTTACTGGCTTAACTCAAAAAGTAGGAAATTACCCAGGAGTTACGGTAGATAAAAAACAAGGAACGTGTAAATTATCAGCAAATAAAACCGCCATAATTACAGATTTACCAGGGACTTATAGTATCAATCCAACATCTCTAGACGAAAGTATTGTATTGACTTCTTTATTAAATACAACGGATAAAGATTTTCCAGATGTAATTGTTGTTGTTGCAGATATCGAAAACTTAAAACGTAATTTATTTTTATTCTCTCAAGTCAAAGATTTAGAAATTCCGATTGTACTTGCTATTAATATGGCAGATCAAATTGAAAGAAAAGGAATTTTTATTGATATAAAGACATTACAAAAAGAGCTTCAAACAGAAATCGTTTTAATTAGTGCACGAAAAAACGAAGGTATAGATAAGGTTAAAGCAGCCATAGAAAACTGTGTCGAGGTTTCTTCTACGCAACCCCTGTGTTCTATCAATCATAAAATTGACGATGATTATTTTAAAAAGTTAAAGGAAATTAGTAACAATCATACGTTGTATGAATTGTGGTTAATGATTACTCAAAATAATTTTCCAGAGACATTATTGCCAGAAGAGAAAAAGAGATTGCAAGAATTTATGCAAGATGTTTCTAAAGTGAAGAGGTATCAGCATAAAGAAACAATACACCGATACCAACAAATAAACGATATTTTAAAAACGACGTATAAAGTAGATCCTACAAAAGCGAAGGATTTACGTGGTAAGTTAGATCGAGTTTTTACACACAAAATATTTGGGTATGTAATTTTCTTCGGAATTTTAATGTTGATTTTCCAGTCAATTTTTGATTGGTCTTCTGGTCCAATGGATTTTATTGATACGCAATTTGCAAGCTTGAGCGAATTCATTAAAGCGCAGATGAATACAGGTGTTCTAACAGATTTAATTACAGACGGGATTATTCCAGGGATTGGAGGGATTATTATTTTTATTCCACAAATTGCCATCTTATTTTTATTTGTAGCTATCTTAGAAGAAACGGGCTATATGAGCCGCGTTGTATTTTTAATGGATAAAATTATGCGACGCTACGGAATGAGTGGTAAAAGTGTAATTTCGTTAATTTCTGGAACCGCCTGTGCAATTCCAGCAATAATGGCAACAAGAACAATTTCGGGTTGGAAAGAACGATTGATTACTATTTTAGTAACGCCTTTTACAACGTGTTCTGCAAGATTACCAATCTATGCAATCTTAATATCATTGGTAATTCCAGATAAAAAATTCTTAGGCTTTTTTAGTTTACAGGGATTCACATTGCTTTGTTTATATGCATTAGGATTTACGACTGCTCTTATTTCAGCATTTTTATTACACAAAATACTAAAGGTAAAAAGCACTTCATTCTTTGTTGCAGAAATGCCAAATTATAAATTACCTTCTTTAAAAAATGTGGTTTTTGATGTGTTGGAAAAGACAAAAGCATTTGTTTTAGGCGCTGGTAAAATAATATTAGCAATTTCTATTGTTTTGTGGTTTTTGGCCTCAAACGGACCACAATCGTATAAAGATGTAGAGAAGAACATTACAGAAAATGTTGCCAATAAAAATGTATCATCAGCTGATATTCAACAAAAAATAGCAGCTGCTAAATTAGAAAATTCTTACATTGGTATTATGGGTAAATCTATAGAACCTGCAATTAAACCATTAGGGTATGATTGGAAAATAGGAATCGCTTTAATTAGTTCTTTTGCTGCTAGAGAAGTTTTTGTAGGAACATTAGCAACTATTTATAGTGTAGAAAGTGATGATGAAACGACCAGTACTATTAAAGAAAGAATGAGAGCAGAAATTAATCCTGATACAGGAGAAAAAAGGTTCAATCTCGCAGTCGGAATGTCATTATTAATTTTCTATGCATTTGCAATGCAATGCATGGGAACATTGGCTGTTGTTAAAAGAGAAACCAACTCTTGGAGATGGCCAATGGCACAATTAATAGGGATGGGAATTTTAGCCTACCTTGCCTCATTTATAACCTTTACAATTTTTAGCTAATGCAACAAATAATCGTATATATAATCCTAGCAGCAGCAGTATATTTTTTAGCTAAAAAATTTATTTTTAAATCTAAAAATGATGACGCTTCTTGTGGGTCTGGCTGTGGAAAATGTTCATAATCAATAAAAAATTAGTATTATTACACTGTAAGTAAATTTGTTTTTAAAGACATAACCATTAAATTAATCAAATAAAGAGATCATGAAGAAAAATAGTTTAGTAATTGTATTATTTGCGATAGCAGTATTGTTTTCTAACGAAATCACTGCACAAAAATTTGAAGGATTAGATAAAAGTCCAATGGACGCTGCTTCTTTTCCAAGCGACTATAAAATATCAGATAAAATAGTAAAAGTTACCTATAGTAGACCACAATTAAAAGGCAGAGATATAGCAAAATTAGTTCCAGCTGGAAAAATGTGGAGAACAGGAGCCAATGAAGCAACAGAAATTACTTTTTATAAAGATGTTACTTTTGGAGGAAAAGATGTAAAAGCAGGTAGATATTCTTTATTTACAATACCTGGAGAAAAAGAATGGACAGTTGTTTTAAGTACTGCTAAAAATGTTTGGGGAGCTTATTTCTACAAACAGGATGAAGACGTAGTTAGAGTACAAGCAAAAGTTTCTCAAAGTGATGATACTATTGAGGCATTTTCAATGATTTTTGATGAAGAGATGAACTTGCATATGGGTTGGGGAAATACAATTGTTAGTGTAACGATTAAATAATAGGAAAATGAAAAAAAATGTATTCGTAATTGCTTTTTTAGCAATCGCAGTATTGTTTACAAATGAAACAACTGCACAAAAATTTTCTGGATTAGATAAAAGCCCTGCAGATATTGCAATGTATAGCACAAAAGATGATGGAGCTGTTGTAAAAGTTGTATATAGCAGACCTCAACTAAGAGGTAGAGATATGGCAAAATTGGCTCCAGCTGGAAAAATTTGGAGACTAGGAGCAAATGAATCTACTGAGATTAGAATTTATAAAGATATTATGTTTGGAGATAAATCTGTAAAAGCAGGTACCTACACTATGTTTGCAATTCCTGGTGATTCTGAGTGGACAATTATTTTAAATAAAGCACTACATACTTCGGGAAGTGGAAGCTATAATGAAGCTAATGATTTAGTAAGAGTAAAAGGAAAAGTATCTAAAGGTTCTGATTTTGTAGAAGCATTAGCAATTACGTTTTCTAAAACTGGAGATATGTATATTGGATGGGCAAATACAGTTGTTACAATTCCAGTAAAATAAGTTAATATCACATCAATTTAAGAATCCGAAAATTCATTTTTTCGGATTTTTTGATGTTCTTTTTTTAGACTTTTTACTAATTAAATACACACCAGATATTACCAACAAACAACTGGTAATTTTAACGGCATTAATGTCTTGAGCATATTCTGAATGACCAAAAGCATAGGCATAAACACTAACCATTATAAAACTGATGGCGGGATGTAAATACACATAGCTTCCATTTACAGAAGGAGATACAGATTTTAAAGCATATATATTAAATAAGTATGCTAAAAAGGTGGTGCCAATAATTACAAATGCAACAACAAGATATGTATTTACAGTGAAAGCAGAAAAATCTGTTTGTAAAACATCTGGGATTCCAAAAGGAAGCATAAAGAAAAATCCAAATAAAAACACCCAGCTAATTACAGTTAATGGACTGTATTTTTTCATCAAAGGTTTTACAAGCACTAAATACAAACCATAAGAACAGGCGTTTAAAAAGATAAAAAGGTTTCCCAATAAAGAACTTGTCCCTGCCGCCTTATTTCCATATAAAACCAGTAAAATTGCTCCGACACCTCCAATAGTAAGACCTAATAATTTATTTTTTGTAATTTTTTCCTTCAAAATAATAGCGCTAAAAACCAAGACCACAATTGGGATAGCTGTAATAATAATTGACGCATCAATAGGCGAAGTTAAATTTAATCCGTGAAAAAACAACAATTGATTGGCAGCAACACCCAACAATCCACATAAAATTAAACGAGGGAAATGCTTTTTATCTATCCGTTCTTTTATAAAAGATTTGATTATCCAAAATAAAAGACCAGCGCCAACAATTCGTAAAAAAATAAAAGCTGATGGACCAATTTTATTAGGCATTATGCCTTTTGCAATAATATAATTTGCCCCATAAATAAAATTGGCCCCTAATAAAGCCAAATGTGCTTTTAAAAGATTATTTTTCAAAATGATAAAAATTTGAAATACAAATAACGAACATTTTTATCGATTTTATTTCACGAGTAATTTACTTTAATCTTTTAGTAATAAGCTGTAACTTTGGCGCTTCTAAAAAGCAGGAATTAACATGCAATACGATCATAAGAGAATAGAAGAATATTGGCAAGAAGAATGGCAAAAGAGAGAAACTTTCAAAGCAAGTAATACTTCAGAGAAACCTAAATATTATGTGTTAGATATGTTTCCATATCCATCTGGAGCCGGTTTACATGTTGGACATCCGTTAGGATATATTGCCTCAGATATTTATGCGCGTTACAAACGCCATAAAGGATTTAATGTATTGCATCCGCAAGGGTATGATTCTTTCGGTTTGCCTGCAGAACAATATGCTATTCAAACTGGACAACATCCAGCAAAAACTACTGAAGAAAACATAAAAACATACAGAAGGCAATTAGATAGAATTGGTTTTTCGTTTGATTGGTCTCGTGAAGTGAGAACTTCAAATCCAGCATATTACAAATGGACACAATGGATTTTTATTCAATTATTCAACTCTTGGTACAATAAAGACACAGATAAAGCAGAAGATGTAAAAACACTAATTGCTGTATTTAAAAAATCTGGAAATGCAACTGTAAATGCAGTTTGTGATGACGGAATAAAATCTTTTTCTGCAGATGAATGGAAAGCATTTACCAAAGCAGAACAAGAAGAAATTTTATTACAATATCGATTGACCTATTTGTCAGATACAGAAGTAAACTGGTGCCCGGAGTTGGGAACCGTGTTGGCAAATGACGAAATTGTAAACGGAGTTTCAGAACGTGGTGGTCATCCAGTAATTCGTAAAAAAATGACACAATGGTCAATGCGAATTTCTGCATATGCACAGCGTTTGTTAGATGGATTAGAAAAAATTGATTGGCCAAATCCATTAAAAGATTCTCAAACCAATTGGATTGGAAAATCTGTGGGAGCAAGCATTAGTTTTGAGGTCCTATCCCCAACCCTTTCCAAAGGAAAGGGAGAAAGACCCGGTTATATGACTGGGGGAAATAATTCTTATTTGTTGCTAGAAAAGGCAAAAGAAATGAGAGCAAATCCAACTCCAGCTGAAGCGGTTTTATGGAAACAATTAAAAGGTAAAAAAACAAAGTTAAAATTTAGACAACAGCACTTAATAGCTGATTTTATTGTAGATTTTGTTTGTTTAACACGAAAGTTAATTATAGAAGTTGATGGTAAAATTCATGATTACCAACTAGAAAAAGATGATGCAAGAACTAAAGTACTTGAAGAATCAGGTTTTAAAGTAATCAGATTTAAAAATGAAGAAGTAATTGGAAATATTGATAACGTTTTAACTAAAATAGATTCCGAATTAAGTAATCAGTCATTTCTCCTTTCAAAATTTGAAGAAAAAAAACCAAAAGAAACGGAATCAACTTCCCTTTCCTCTGGAAAGGGATTGAGGGATAGGATTTCTGTTTTCACAACTCGCCCAGATACTATTTTCGGAGTATCTTTTATGACCTTAGCTCCAGAACACAAACTAGTTTCTAAAATTACAACTGACGCTCAAAAAGGAGCAATTGAAACCTATATAAAAGCAACAGCAAAGCGTTCTGAACGCGATAGAATGGCAGATGTAAAAACCATTTCTGGTGCTTTTACTGGAGCGTATGCAGTGCATCCGTTTACGGGAAAAGAGATTCCGATTTGGATTGGAGATTACGTATTGGCAAACTACGGAACAGGTGCTGTTATGGCGGTTCCTTGTGGAGATCAACGTGATTATGATTTTGCAAAACACTTTGATATTGAGATTCCGAATATTTTTGAAAATATAGATATTTCTGAAGCAGCACATACGGATAAAGACAAAACGAAGATTGCAAATTCTCATTTTTTAAATGGATTGTCGTACAAGAAAGCGATGAAATTAGCCATTTACGAATTGGAAAAACAAGGGGTTGGTGAAGGAAAAATAAACTACCGTTTGCGTGATGCTGTATTTAGCAGACAACGGTATTGGGGAGAACCTTTTCCGGTATATTATAAAGACGGAATGCCGCAAATGATTGACGAGAAATACTTGCCAATTGTATTGCCAGAAGTAGAAAAGTATTTGCCAACCGAAGATGGAAAACCACCTTTAGGAAACGAACAGAATGGGCTTGGGATTCTCGTGCTAAAAAAGTAGTGAGCAACGAAAAGCTAAAAAATAAAACGGTGTATCCGTTAGAATTAAACACCATGCCAGGTTGGGCAGGTAGTTCTTGGTATTTTAACCGCTATATGGATGCTACAAATTCTGAGGAATTTGCATCTAAAGAATCTATGGATTATTGGAAAGAAGTAGATTTATATATTGGAGGTTCTGAACATGCAACCGGACATTTATTATACGCACGTTTTTGGCAAAAATTCTTATTCGATAAAGGAATTGTTCCTGTAGATGAGTTTGCGAAAAAACTGATCAACCAAGGAATGATTTTAGGAACGAGTGCTTTTGTGTATAGATGGGAATATGGCGAATTAGATAAAGAATCAAAAAGAAAAACAATTTTTATATCTAAAAATATTATTGAAAAAGCTATTTCTAATAAATCTATGTTAGTTGATACTAATAAAGAGATTGAGAAATTAAGTTTTGAAAAAGGAATGGTTAGTTCTATAACTGAATGGAGTCATTTTACCCCAATACACGCAGATGTTTCTTTAGTAAACTCTTCTGATGAGTTGGATATTGAAGCATTTAGAAATCACCCTTTAAATAAAGATTATAAAGATGCTGAATTCATTTTAGAAGATGGTGTTTGTAAAGTAGGTAGAGAGGTCGAAAAAATGTCGAAGTCTAAATACAACGTTGTAAATCCTGATGCTATTTGTGAACAATATGGCGCGGACAGTTTACGTTTATTCGAAATGTTTTTAGGACCGTTAGAACAAGCAAAACCTTGGAAAACTTCTGGTATTTCTGGAGTTTCATCCTTCTTAAAGAAATTATGGAAACTGTATTATTCAGGAGAAAATGGAGCTTTTTACGTTGACAACTCCCCTCCTTCGGAGGGGTCGGGGGAGGAATTAAAAGTTTTACATAAAACCATCAAAAAAGTAGAAGAAGATATTGAGAATTTCTCTTTTAACACCTCTGTTTCTACCTTTATGATTGCTGTAAACGAGTTAACTGCATTAAAATGTAACAAACGTGCAATTCTAGAACCATTGGCAATTTTGGTTTCTCCGTATGCGCCACATATCGCAGAAGAATTGTGGAGTTTATTAGGGAATAAAGAATCAATATCTACAGTAGATTTTCCTGTATTTGATGCAAGTCATTTGGTAGAGAGTTCTAAAACCTATCCAGTTTCATTTAACGGTAAAATGCGTTTTACCTTAGAGTTGTCGTTGGATTTAACGAAAGAGCAAATTGAAGAAGTGGTACTAGCTCACGAGAAAACAATTACTCAATTAGAAGGTAAAACACCTAAAAAAGTAATTATTGTTCCAGGTAAAATCATCAACATCGTAGGCTAGAACACGCAGTGTTCTTTTGGCATTTAGCTTGTTTGTGGAGAAATGTTTGTAAGAGAATGTCATTGCGAGGAACGAAGCAATCTCTTAGTATAAAATTAATGTATTTTTTATTTGAAATAACAGATTGCTTCGTCTTTTTTTGTTTTCAATAAATAATTTCTCGCAATGACGAATCCTTAAAAGAAGGAGTTGTTAGTTCGAGTGATTTTCTGTCAATTCGAGCGGAGTCGAGAATAAGAAAATTGTATAAATTACTTGTCATTCCTGCGGCTTTGTGCTAAACTTGTTTCAGTAAGGCAGAAATCTCATTAAAGAATGTTAGGTCGAATGATTTTCTTGGTAACTGAGCGTAGTCGAAGTTTAATAAAACGGTATAGAAAACCTATAAATTAAAAGTCATTCCACAGTTTGTAACGACTTCTTTATTTAACTATCTTGTGGCTTTAAATCGTTATATAAAACAGTGTCTCTTTTTAAAAACACATCATTACGTATTCGTATTTTCTTAGCCATGATTTTATTGGTGTTATTAGCATCAGTTTTAATTTTAGGCGTTACAGTTTATCAATATGATGAGCAAACAAAAGATTATAATATTTCTCGTTTTGGAAGAAAAGAACAATCGGTTTTATCTAGTATAGAATTTGAATTAAAAAGAGAATTAAGAGAACCACTTAGCACAGAAACTTTAGGCAAAATATTTCAAAATAAAATTTATGAAATTTCCAGCACGCATAAATTAAACATCACCATTTTTGATTTAGAAGGAAATCTAATTATCACATCAAACACTATTAATTCTTTTGATACTACAAGAGAAGAGCAAGCATTATCTGGTCAGGTGTTAGAAGATTTAGAAACTTTGCCATCTCACAGAGTTTTTAGCAATGTTGTGATAGATAATATTAGTAATGAAACTTCATACACCTACATTACCGATTTAAAATTTAAGCGAATTGGGGCGTTAGAATTAAAATTTTCTCAAGACAATTTTGAAGAAGAAAAAGAGTTAAGAGAATTTATGATTCGATTGACTTATGTGTATTTATTTATGTTTTTAATCGCTATTGCGTTGGCTTATTTTTTATCGAGTTACATCACAAGATCTATCAAAACAATTTCAGAGAAAATTGATAAAACTCGATTAAACAAACGAAACGAAAAAATTGAATTTAGCAAAGGAAGTTCAGAAATTATTACGCTCGTAAATGCGTATAATCAAATGATTGATGAACTGCAAGAAAGTGCAGTAAAATTAGCACAAAGCGAACGGGAACAAGCTTGGAGAGAAATGGCAAAACAAGTAGCACATGAAATTAAAAACCCGCTAACTCCAATGCGATTATCTGTACAAAGTTTCGAAAGAAAATTTGATCCAGAAGATCCAAACATCAAAGAAAAATTAAAAGAGTTTAGCCAAACGTTAATTCAACAAATAGATATCATGAGTTCTATTGCATCTGCATTTTCTGATTTCGCAAAAATGCAAACACAAAAAAGAGAAAAAATTGATGTTGTAGAAGTTGTAAAACAAGCATTAGATATTTTTGATGAAAACTATATTTCATATTCTTTTACAGAGGATAAAATAATAGCGAACCTTGATAAATCACAAGTAATTAGAATTGTTACGAACCTAATTACAAATGCAAGTCAAGCAATAGAGGAACTAGAAACTCGAAAAATTAAGGTTCATGTTTCTACCGAGAATGATAATATAAAAATTGCAGTAACTGATAACGGAAAAGGAATAGATGAATCTGTAAAGCATTTAATATTTGAACCTAAATTTACCACCAAAACAAGTGGAATGGGATTAGGTTTACCAATTATAAAAAAGATTATTGAAGCAAATAACGGCTCTATAAACTTTGTTTCTTCCAACGATAAAGGAACAACATTTACTGTAATACTTACAAAAAATTAAAAACATGAATTTCGAAAATTTACTGATTACAATTGAAAATGGTTGCGCAATTATTACCATAAATCGACCAAAAAAATTAAATGCGTTAAACATTGAAACGATTGAAGAATTGAATCATGCATTTAAAGAGTTAGAAAAAGACACTTCTGTAAAAACAATTATCATTACAGGAAGCGGAGAAAAAGCTTTTGTTGCAGGAGCAGATATTTCAGAATTTGCTCATTTTTCTGTTGAAGAAGGGGAGAATTTGTCTAGAAGAGGACAAGAAATTTTGTTTGATTTTGTAGAAAACTTATCAACTCCAGTTATTGCTGCGGTTAATGGTTTTGCACTTGGTGGCGGATTAGAATTGGCAATGGCAAGTCATTTTAGAATTGCTTCAGACAATGCAAAAATGGGATTACCAGAAGTTTCTTTAGGCGTAATTCCTGGTTATGGTGGCACACAACGTTTAGCGCAATTAGTGGGTAAAGGTAGAGCAATGGAACTAGTAATGACAGCAGGAATGATTTCTGCAGAAGATGCCAATAACTTCGGATTGGTAAATTATGTGACCACTCAAGAAGAATTATTGCCTTTGGCGATGAAATTAGCGAGTAAAATTTCAAGAAATTCTTCGATAGCAATTAGCGGAGCAATTAAGGCAATTAATGCCAATTATAAAGATGGTGTAAACGGATTTGAAACAGAAATTTCTGAATTCGGACACTGTTTCGGAACCGATGATTGTAAAGAAGGAACTACCGCTTTTTTAGAAAAAAGAAGAGCAGATTTTACTGGGAAATAAGGTTCTAAAAAGTTGAAGTTGTTGTTATTTTGCACTTGATACGGAATCTATTTTTGGTAATATGGATTCCCGCTACCCAATCAAGTTGGGCACAAGCTTCTCGGGAATGATAAATGAATGTCATCTTGAGCGTAGCCGAAAGATCTCTCCACTTCTGTCGAGATTGTACAACTATCTTAATTCTTGTCTCTTTCTTCTCGTTTCTTATTTTATTCCATTCCACTCCGCATAAAATTGTTCTAAAAACTGTTCCATATAAACATGTCTTTCAGTTGCAATTTTACGTCCAGTTTTTGTGTTCATTTTATCTTTAAGTAGCAACAGTTTTTCATAAAAATGATTAATTGTTGGGGCAGAAGATTTTTTGTATTCTTCTTTGCTCATAGTTAAGTTTGGAGCAATTTTAGGATCGTACAACCCTCTGTTTTTAAATCCACCATAATTAAAACAACGAGCAATCCCAATAGCTCCAATAGCATCTAATCGATCGGCATCTTGAATAACATCTAATTCTGGATAAGTAAATTTAGTATTGGAAGAAAATGAAGTTTTAAAAGAAATATAATTGATAATATTTTGTATATGGATTATTGTAGTTTCATCAACGTGTTGATTCTCTAAAAATTTACGAGCTAATTTTGGCCCAATAGTTTCATCTCCATTATAAAATTTTGCATCAGCAATATCGTGCAACAAAGCACCCAAAGAAACAATAAATGCATCAACCTTTTCATTTTTTGAAATCAATAAAGCATTTTTATAAACACGTTCTATGTGAAACCAATCATGTCCACCTTCAGCATCTTTTAATGTTTCTTTTACAAAAGAAATTGTATTCTCAATAATTTGTGGTTTGTTCATTTTATAAAAATAAAAAAACCACGTTCATAAACGTGGTTTTTCATCAAATAATCTTTTTGTCTAAAAGTCTATCAATCTAAATCAAGAGATAGATTTATTTCCTTTTAAAAAGTCCTTTCCTTTGGAAAGGATTTAGGATAGGATTAACAAAACTCTTCGTAAGCTTTCGCTAAATTTTGTGCAATCATTTGTGCAGATCTTCCTTCAATATGATGACGTTCTAACATATGAACTAAATTACCATCTTTAAACAATGCAATTGCTGGAGAAGATGGAGGAAAAGGAATCATATGTTCTCTTGCTTTTTGAGTAGATTCTTTTTCTACACCTGCAAAAACGGTTGTTAAGTTTGTTGGAGTTTTGTCTGCTCCTAAAGAAGCAATTGCTCCTGGTCTTGCTGTTCCGGCAGCACAACCACAAACAGAGTTTACCATTACCAACGTTGTTCCTTCTTTTGCTAAAGCGTTATCAACATCTTCAGCCGTATATAAAGCGTTAAAACCTGCGTTTATCAATTCGTCACGCATTGGTTTTACTAATTCTTCTGGGTACATATTCTATAAATTTTAAGTTACAAAGATACAGATAAAAATCAGGAAACAAAACAAACGGAAACTAACATCGTGATCACTTTTATACATTGCAATTATATGTATCTTTGAAACTTTTAAAATGATAATTGAATGGGAAATTTTACCAAATGGTTAGGTGCAGGATTAGGGTTTACGTTGTGAGGACCGATTGGAAGTATTATTGGGTTTGCAGTTGGAAGTTTTGTGGATGGCTTTTCTAAAGATGATATCTTAAAAGAATTTCAAGAAAGTCAATCTGGAAGAACTTCTGGAAACACTCAATCTGGAGATTTTGAAATTAGTTTATTGATTTTAGCGTCAGTAGTTATAAAAGCAGACGGAAAAGTAGATCAACGAGAATTAGATTTTGTACGCTCTCAGTTTGTTGGAATGTATGGAAAAGAACGTGCAAACCATGCCTTTAAATTATTTGGCGGTATTATTAAAAAAGAAGTTTCTTCACATCAAGTTTGTGCACAGATACGCCAACATATGCCACATGCATCAAGATTACAATTGCTGCATTTTTTATTCGGAATTGCAAAAGCAGATCAGTTTGTAACCCCTTCAGAAGTTGAAGAAATCAAAAAAATTGCAGGTTATTTAAACATCAGCCAGCACGATTATGAATCTATTAAAGCGATGTTTTATGCTGACTCAGACGCTGCGTATAAAATATTAGAAATCACAAAATTGGCAACAGATGATGAGCTTAAAAAGGCCTATAGAAAGATGGCAAAAAAGTATCATCCAGACAAACTACAAGATTTAGGACCAGAACATATCAAAGGAGCAGAAGAAAAATTTTTACAAATTCAGAATGCTTATGAAAAAATTAAAAAAGAAAGAGGGGTAAATTAGTGTTCAATTATAAATTTCAGTTACTAGTTTAATAGCACAAAACCACAAAATTGTTCTCATTGTAATCTAAGTACTTCGGAACTCGCTTCTTAATACATCTTCTTTTTATTTTCACCCTCAACAACGGTATAACTCTGCAACTCTGAAACTTTGCAACTCTGTAACTTTGTAGCTTCAAACTTTGCAACTTTCAACTATCAAAAATTACAAGAAAATCCGTAATTTCGCACATCGATTATTTAGAAGGAAAATATGAGCGCGAAATTTGCTGAATATAAAGGACTTGACTTACCAAAAGTTGCAGACGAAATCTTACAATCTTGGGAAAAGAATAACATCTTTGAAAAGAGTATCACTTCACGTGAAGGAAATAAACCATTTGTGTTTTTTGAAGGACCACCTTCAGCAAATGGCTTACCAGGTGTTCACCACGTTTTAGCAAGAGCTATTAAAGATATTTTTCCACGTTATAAAACCATGAAAGGTTTTCAAGTAAAGCGTAAAGCTGGTTGGGATACTCACGGTTTGCCTGTTGAATTAGGTGTCGAAAAAGAACTAGGAATTACCAAAGAAGATATCGGAACAAAAATCACGATAGAAGAATACAACGAAGCGTGTAAGGAAGCAGTAATGCGTTATACTGATATTTGGAATGATATGACGCGTAAAGTTGGTTATTGGGTAGATATGGAAGACCCATATATTACGTACAAATCAAAATACATGGAATCTGTTTGGTGGTTGTTAAAGCAAATTTACAACAAGAAATTGATGTATAAAGGCTATACAATTCAACCATATTCTCCAAAAGCAGGAACAGGATTAAGTTCTCATGAATTAAATCAACCTGGAACCTATCAAGATGTTAACGATACAACAGTTGTTGCGCAGTTTAAAACGATTAAAGAAACATTACCAGAATTTTTACAAGTTGATGGAGATGTACATTTTTTAGCTTGGACCACAACTCCGTGGACGTTGCCAAGTAATACAGCATTAACAGTTGGTGCAAAGATTGATTATGTTTTAGTTGACACGTTTAATCAATATACATTTGAGCCTGCAAAAGTTGTATTGGCAAAAAATTTAGTTGGAAAACAATTTGCAGGCAAAAAATTTAATAAAGTTGAAGCTGCAGCTGAATTAGCAAATTACAATAAAGACGATAAGCAAATTCCGTTTTTGGTATTAAACGAATTTAAAGGAGCTGATTTAGTTGGAATTAAATACGAACAATTATTAAAATATGCTTTGCCATACGAAAATCCAGAAAATGCTTTTAGAGTAATTTCAGGTGATTTTGTTACTACAGAAGACGGAACAGGAATTGTACATACAGCACCAACATTTGGAGCAGATGATGCAATGGTTGCAAAACAAGCAACACCAGAAATTCCGCCTTTATTAGTATTAGATGATAATAGGAATCCAGTTCCGTTAGTAGATTTACAAGGAAAATTTAGACCAGAATTGGGAGAGTTTGCTGGTAAATATGTTAAGAACGAATATTATAATGATGGCGAAGCACCAGAGAAATCTGTAGATGTAGAATTAGCGATCAAATTAAAAATAGAAAACAAAGCCTTTAAGGTTGAAAAATACGTGCACAGTTATCCAAATTGTTGGAGAACAGACAAGCCTATTTTATACTATCCGTTAGACTCTTGGTTTATCAAGGTTACCGATGTAAAAGATAGAATGCATGAATTGAACGAAACAATTAATTGGAAACCAGAATCAACAGGAACAGGTCGTTTTGGAAACTGGTTAAAAAATGCTAATGATTGGAATTTATCTCGTTCTCGTTTTTGGGGAATTCCATTGCCAATTTGGAGAACTGAAGACGGAAAAGAAGAAATTCTTATTGGTTCAGTTGAAGAATTGAAATCAGAAATTACAAAATCTGTTGAAGCAGGAGTAATGTCTTCAGATATTTTCGCAGATTTTGAAGTTGGAAATATGTCAGAAGAAAATTATGATAAAATAGACTTACACAAAAATGTAGTAGATAAAATCATTTTAGTTTCTGCATCAAGAAAACCAATGAAACGCGAAAGCGATTTGATTGATGTTTGGTTTGATTCAGGGGCGATGCCTTATGCTCAATGGCATTATCCGTTTGAAAATAAAGAATTGATTGATAATAAAGAAAGTTATCCTGCCGATTTTATTGCAGAAGGCGTAGATCAAACAAGAGGATGGTTTTATACATTACATGCAATCGGAACGATGGTTTTTGATTCTGTTGCGTATAAAAACGTAGTCTCTAACGGGTTGGTTTTAGACAAAAACGGACAGAAAATGTCGAAACGTTTAGGAAACGCAACCGATCCTTTTGAAACGTTGAAAACATATGGTGCAGATGCTACGCGTTGGTATATGATAAGCAACGCAAATCCATGGGATAATTTAAAGTTTGATTTAGAAGGAATTGCAGAGGTTCGTCGTAAATTCTTCGGAACTTTATACAACACGTATTCTTTTTTTACTTTATACGCAAACATTGATAATTTTACCTATTCAGAAGCTGATGTTCCTTTAAACGAAAGACCAGAAATAGATCGTTGGATTTTATCAGAATTACATTCACTTACAAAAAGAGTAGATGAATATTACGCAGATTATGAGCCAACAAAAGCTACAAGAGCAATTTCAGATTTTGTTCAAGAATATTTAAGTAACTGGTATGTGAGATTGTGTAGAAGACGTTTTTGGAAAGGAGATTATCAGCAAGATAAAATTTCTGCGTATCAAACATTATATACATGTATGTTAACGGTAGCAAAATTAAGTGCGCCAGTTGCACCATTTTTTATGGATAGACTGTATACAGATTTAACAAATGCAACCCAAAAAGAGAGTTTTGAATCTGTACATTTAGCAGAATTTCCAACATTTGATGAATCATTTATTGATGCTTCTTTAGAACGTAAAATGGAAAATGCACAAACGATTTCATCTTTAGTGTTGTCGTTAAGAGCAAAAGAAAAAATAAAAGTTCGTCAACCGTTACAAAAAATTATGATTCCGGTGTTTGATGCACAACAAAAAGAAGAAATTTTAGCAGTTTCTGATTTGATAAAACATGAAGTAAACGTTAAAGAAATAGAATTATTAGAAGATGCTTCTGGAATATTGGTAAAACAAATTAAACCAAATTTTAAAACACTTGGGCCAAAGTTTGGACGCGATATGAAAGCAATTTCTAATGCCATTCAAAACTTTAGTCAAGAAGATATAATTAACATTGAAAAAGATGGTAAACTTTTTATAAAAATTGATGAAAAATTAATACATTTGGAAATCTCAGATGTAGAAATTTCATCTAGTGATATAGAAGGTTGGTTGGTAGCAAATGCACAAGGCTTAACTGTTGCTTTAGATGTTACAATTTCTGAGGAATTACGTAAAGAAGGAATTGCGAGAGAATTGGTAAACAGAATTCAAAATTTACGTAAAGATTCTGGTTTTGAAGTTACAGACAAGATACAGCTTACGGTTTTAAATTATCAAAATTTAAAAGAATCTGTCTTAGAAAACAAAGAATATATTATGAGTGAAACATTAACCAAAGAAATGGTTTTTGTTGATGTATTAAATGATGGAGCAGAAATTGAATTTGACAACATCAAAAGTAGAATATTAATTAATAAAATGTAGGAGTTATGTCAGACAGCATTGTTAGATATTCAGATAAAGACTTACAAGAGTTTAAAGAAATTATTGAGAAGAAAATGGCGAGAGCTAAAGAAGATTTAGCTTTATTAGAAAGCTCATATAAAAATGATGCAGATAACGGGACAGATGATACTTCTCCGTCATTTAAATCTTTTGATGAAGGTTCCGATACAATGGCGAAAGAAGCAAATGTACAACTAGCCATTCGTCAAGAAAAATTTATTAGAGATTTAAAAAATGCGTTACAACGGATAGAAAATAAAACATATGGTGTTTGTAGAGTTACGGGAAAGTTAATAATTAAAGAACGTCTAAAATTAGTTCCGCATGCTACTCTTAGCATCGAAGCTAAAAGAAACCAATAAAAAAAGCTTCCTTTTAAGGAAGCTTTTTTTAAATATAATTTATTTTATTCATGTCCAAAAAAACCATTGCAATTACTACTATTTTTTTAGCATTACTTATAGATCAAGTAAGTAAAATTTATATAAAAACTAATTTTGAAATACAAGAAAGTATTCGTGTTTTTGACTGGTTTAGAATTCATTTTACAGAAAACAATGGAATGGCTTGGGGTTTTGAATTTGGTGGTAAAGCAGGAAAATTATTTTTAACATTATTTAGAGTAGTAGCCGTATTTGCAATTATTTATTGGTTGCGAAATACCATTAAAAGAAATGCTCCGACAGTTGTTGTTTTGGCAATAGCTTTAGTGCTTTCAGGAGCGTTCGGAAACATTATAGATTCTGTGTTTTATGGAGTTATTTTTGATGCGCCAGCTCACGGAACTGCAACCCTTTTTGCAGAAAATCCGTATGGAGAATTATTTCATGGAAGAGTAGTAGATATGCTCTATTTTCCAATTTACGAAGGAGAAAGTTTTACTTTTTTCAACGCTATTTTTAATGGTGCAGATTCTTTTATTACAATATGTGTTGTTTTGTTGTTTATTTTTAATAAACAAGCATTCCCACCAGAAAAAGGAAAAGAAGACGATTCTGAACTTACTACTAAATAGAGTAAGACCCTCTTTTTAATTTCATAAAATCAACTACTTAAATACGTTATAAAAAACGTATTTTCGTTGTATGTCTAATGCTTTAGAAATCCAAATTAAATCGTTGCCAAATTCTCCTGGCGTGTATCAATATTTTGACATAAACGATGTTATCATCCATATTGGTAAAGCAAAAAACTTAAAAAAAAGAGTTGCTTCTTACTTTACTAAAAATCATGAAAATGGCAAAACCAGAGTTTTAGTAAAGAAAATTGTAGCAATAAAACACATTGTTGTAGATACAGAAACCGATGCATTGTTGTTGGAAAACAATCTGATAAAAAAGTATCAACCAAAATATAATGTGATGCTTAAAGATGATAAAACCTATCCTTGGATTTGCATTAAAAAAGAACGTTTTCCTAGAATTTTTTTAACTCGAAATGTTGTTAAAGATGGTTCAGAATATTTTGGACCATATACCTCTATTAGAACCGCAAAAGCATTATTAGATTTAATTAAAGAGTTGTATACGTTACGAACTTGTACGTATGATTTAAGCAAAGAAAAAGTTGCTGCAAAAAAATATAAAGTATGTTTAGAATATCATTTAGGCAATTGTAAAGCGCCTTGCGAAGGTTTTCAAACAGAGGAAAATTATCTATTAGATATTTCTACAATCAGAAACATTATTAAAGTAAATTTCAAAGAATCTTTAGAAAAATTTTCTGAATTAATGCAAGATTTTGCTACTAAAATGGAGTTTGAAGAAGCCCAAAAAATAAAAGTAAAACTAATGCAACTAGCCAATTATCAAGCAAAATCTACGGTAGTAAATCCAAGTATAAATAATGTAGATGTGTTTTCTGTAATTTCTGATGAAAGTTATGGCTATGTTAACTTTTTTAAAATTGCAAACGGATCAATAATTCAGTCTCACACATTAGAAATTAAGAAAAAATTAGATGAATCAGACAAAGCTTTATTAGAGCTATCTATTATAGAAATTCGACAACGATTTAATTCGCAATCAAAAGAAATTTACGTTCCGTTCGCTGTTGAGGTTGGAAATGAGATAAAAGTAACTATTCCAAAAACTGGGGATAAAAAACGAATTGTAGACTTATCAATAAGGAATGCAAGATATTTTAGACAAGACAGGTTTAAGCAAATGAAAATTGTTGATCCAGACAGACATGCAAAAAGAATTATGTCTCAAATGAAATCAGATTTACGTTTAAAAGAAGAGCCAAAACATATTGAGTGTTTCGATAATTCTAATATTCAAGGAACTCATCCTGTTGCAGCTTGTGTGATTTTTAGAAACGGAAAACCTAGCAAAAAAGAATATAGACATTACAATATAAAAACCGTTGTTGGTCCAGATGATTTTGCGTCGATGGAAGAAGTGGTTTTTAGACGCTATAAAAGGTTGTTAGCGGAGAATGAGCCTTTGCCTCAATTGATAATTATTGACGGTGGAAAAGGACAATTAACATCAGCTTTAAAAAGTTTGGACATTTTAGGGTTAAGAGGAAAAATTGCCATTATTGGTATTGCAAAAAGATTGGAAGAAATTTATTATCCAGGAGATTCTGTTCCGTTGTATTTAGATAAAAAATCTGAAAGTTTAAAAATTATTCAGTTTTTAAGAAACGAAGCACACAGGTTTGGGATTACTTTTCATAGAAATAAACGAAGTAAAAGTGCCATTCAATCTGAATTAGAACAAATTCCTAGTATTGGTAAGCAAACTATTACTACATTATTGCGTAAATTTAAATCAGCAAAAAGAGTTAAAAGTGCAGCTTTACAAGAGTTAGAAACTGAAGTTGGGTTTTCAAGAGCCAAAATTATATTCGAATATTTCAACAATAAATCATAATGAAAAAATTGTTTATTATATTTCTAATGACATCAATGGTTCTTTTTTCACAAAAAAAACAACCAAAAATAGGCTTGGTATTAAGTGGTGGTGGCGCAAAAGGTTTTGCTCATGTTGGAGTTTTAAAAGAAATAGAAAAATCAGGAATTCAAATAGATTATATTGGCGGAACAAGCATGGGAGCTATTGTTGGCGGTTTGTACGCTTCTGGTTATAGCGCTAGTCAAATAGAAAAAATTGTTATCAATACAGATTTTTACACCTTATTGCAAGATAAAAACCCTAGAAAAGCAAAACCTTTTTTTGAAAAGAACATGGCGAAAAATATTCGCTTGTTTTGCCAATAAATAAAGGAAAAGTTGGTCTACCTCAAGGTGTTTCTAGAGGTCAGAATGTGTTGAGTTTTTTAACGCAATTATTATCTCATGTTGATTCAATTTCAGATTTTTCTAAATTACCCGTTCCATTTTTTTGCATTGCAACAGATGTAGAAACCGGAAACCAAGTTAAACTTACAAGTGGTTCTTTGCCTTTGGCATTAAGAGCAAGTGGTTCTTTTCCAACGTTATTAGATCCCATAGAAATTGATGATAAATTATTAATTGATGGTGGAATTGCAAATAATTTTCCGATTGATGTAATGAAAAAAACCGATGTTGATATTATTATTGGCGTTGATGTGCAATCGAAATTATTTAAAAAAGAAAGTATTAAATCGGCATTAGATGTTTTGAGGCAAATTTCTAACTATCAGATGTATAATAAAAATCCAGATCAAATTGCAGAAACAGATGTCTATATTCACCCAGATATTTATGAATATTCTGTAGTTTCTTTTGATAAATCCATAGAAATTTTATCTAAAGGAACTCAAATTGCAAAAAAGTTTTTTAAAACATTTGATAGTATTGCCAAGCTTCAACGAATTAAAAGAAAACCGATTGTTTTTGTAAATAATGATTCAGAATTTATTGTTAGTAAAATAGAACTTAACGGAAATGAAAACTACACAAGAGCTTATGTTTTAGGGAAGTTAAAACTACAAGTTGGAGATAAAACTAATTATAAAGAATTAGCAACTAAGATTAGTTTTTTATCGACTACAGATAGTTTTAAGATGATTAACTTTACTGTTAAAAATACTCCTGAAGGGGAAGTAGTAATATTAAATATTAATGAAAACAACTTAAATGCTAGTTTAAGATTGGGAGTGCATTACGATTTGGTTTACAAATCTGGAGTTTTAATCAACTTAAATAAAAAGAACATTTTATCTAAAAATGATGCTGTTTCTTTAGATTTAGTTGTTGGGGACAAACCAAGATTTGATTTGCAATATTTTGTAGATAACGGGTTTTATTATAGTTACGGATTTACTTCTAGATATAATAGTTTTCAAACCAATGTAGAATCGAAAATATCAGGCATAAATTTAATTAATTTACAGTATATAGATTTTACAAATAGATTTTATGTTCAAACAACTTTTAATAGAAAGTTTGCAATAGGGTTAGGTTTAGAACATCAGAAGTTATTATCGCAAACAGAAACCATTTCTACTGCAACAAACAGACCTTTTGTTTTTGACGATAGTGATTATTTAAACCTTTATTCATATGTAAAATTAGATACTTATGACGACAAGTATTATCCTAAAAAAGGAGTATTATTAGACGCCAGATTTAAATGGTATATGACCTCTTCTGATTACAATAAAGATTTTATTCAGTTTTCACAAGTAAGAGGAAAAATAGGTTTTGCAAAAACTTTTAAAAAGAATCTTACATTTTTGTTCGAGTCTGAAGCTGGATTTACACTTGGCAAAGTAAACTCAACAATGTTCAATTTTTTATTAGGGGGATATAATCAAAACTTTATCAATAATTTTATTCCTTTCTATGGATATGATATTAACGCTTTATCAGAGCAATCATTTTTGAAATCTACACTTAACTTAAGAGTTGGTATTACAGAAAAACAGTTTGTTCACTTTTTAGCCAATTACGCTAGGGTTGATAATAGTGTTTTAAAAGGAGGAGACTTGTTTAACGGCACAAAATCTGGCTATGCCTTGGGGTATAGTATAAATTCTATTATTGGTCCAATAGATCTAAAATATTCTTGGTCTCCAGATACAAAAAAACACTATTGGTATTTTAATTTGGGTTTTTGGTTCTAGTCCAATGTTAATTTAATGTTACGTAAATGTTTGCTTATTGTTAAAAATAAAATTATATTTGTGTAGGTAGTTAATATTAAATAGATATATCATGAAAAAAATACTTACACTAACGTTATTGTTTGCTTTTACAATTAGCAATGCTCAAGAGGTTAAGCCAACTTATGAAAAATCTGAAGATATGGTAAAAGCGACGTATTATTACCAAGATGGTTCTATAAGAGAACAAGGGTTTTTTAAAGATAAAAAACTAACAGGTCAATGGATTTCTTATAATCAACAAGGAGAAAAATTAATGATTGCTAATTATGAAGCTGGTAAAAAAGTAGGAAAATGGTTTGCTTGGAGCAATAATACCTTAAAAGAGATTAACTATAATAACAGCAGAATTGTTAGTGTTAAAAATTGGAATCAAGACACTAAACTAGCATCTAATAAAAAGTAAATAAAAAAAGGTTATAAAAAAAACCGCATCATTTAAATGATGCGGTTTTTTTGTTGATAA
>Ga0105053_10002074_pt1 | contig 31564 bp, 18 predicted proteins | sample BON01_FD_78093 | JGI IMG/M metagenome (GOLD analysis project Ga0105053, IMG submission 78093) | Freshwater microbial communities from Lake Bonney liftoff mats and glacier meltwater in Antarctica - BON-01 | ecosystem: Environmental > Aquatic > Freshwater > Ice > Glacier meltwater | place: Lake... | reverse complement strand
GGATTCAGAACATTCTCCACAGAAATCTCCCTTCCGACCAAAACAACGTCCTTGCTGTTCTGGAGACAATTTCGAGCTTCAACAACCAACACCATATGCTCCAAATCATTCTCTACAGCACAATCTATTGCAGAGCAAAGATCACTAAAAGTCTGAGTGTCAATCGCTTGAAGCAATTGTTTCTGAAGCTTCAACTGGAGATTCGCCCTCGCCACGCATTTTGTCGCAGCCACGACTTCAAACGCGTTGGTATCTTTGCCGCCAAGGACTGCGCTAACCGCACCTACGTCATCTTCTGACACCGACATTCCTGAAAGCAGTTTACCTTTAAGACATTTCGTCTCCGCTACCACAACACTTAACGTAGTTCGCTGGAGTTCTAGTTCGTGCTTCACCTGTTTCACCAACTCCTCGTTCGGTATTTGAATACCAGTGGTAATCGAATCATTCATCGCAGAGTCAAGTCCATCCAAGTCCCTGATTTCTACTGCTAGCTCAATAGCATTCAGGATAGCTGCCGTGCGAGTCCCCCTTTGCAATGCCGTCTGACATACCGCAAGGAGTTTGGGGTTGGAGAAGGTTTCATGGTCTACTTTAGGAAGTAACGATGCTAAAGTAGACATATCACGGCGTCCTAGCGCGTCTTCTAACTCTTGAATAATATTGGAATCAATCACAGCATCTTCCATGGCTCTTCGTACTTGGGGTAGAAACCCATCCAATCCAGCTGATCTACATTCTTCCAATAGAAGATTAAAATCCTCCAGCGAAGACGGAGATATTTTACATTTCCTGGCCACTCGTAATGCATGAATAACATATTCGTTGTCTTTGTAACCTGCGGCAGCAATTCGTTCAACTTGGGATACTTCAACACATTCAGATAGTTGAGAAAGCACTTGGGTCATGTTCTCTTCTATATTAGTTGCTTGTGAATAAATGTCTACCCACTTTTGCTCCGATGCAACCTTGGCGACTTCTCGCACAGAAGCTACATTCTTTAAACGAACTGCATCGTTGAGTTTCTCGAGAAGCTGTGCTTTATCGCTATTCATAGTTAATGCTCCCATTGAAGTCTCGAGTGAGACATTTGCATCTGTTATCCTCTTTTCAGTATCTGTGGTGTCCTCCTCTGTCACTGAATCTTGCAGAAGCACAAGGGACTTCAACACTTTCAAACGATGATCAGCTTTAAGAAGAAGCTCTTCATTAAATTCCGAAGGAGTTAACGATTCCATTGCTTGAGATACATCGCCGATTGATTCAGACGATATCGCACGCTCGAGCTCCGCCTCACTTTCAAGTTCCTTCAGGAGACTGGTAGCAGGTATAGGTCTTTGATCTTCGGATAATCCAACAAGCGCTTGTTGAAGTAACGACAAATTCCGTTTGCTCATGGCTTCATGGATCGTCTCCAGATGAACCTGCGTTTGTAGAGCAACGTCTACTAATGGATGCTGCAGCCCCATCTCATTCACCTTGTACAGCAATGGATCTAATTTCTCCACATTGTTCTCCAAAGCATTTCGCAGTTCTTCCACCAACTTGAGTTCAGATTCCAGTCTTGTTTTCATAGATTCTGCTTGGTGTACCTTAACGTCGTTCGTCCATTGCAAGACACTGTACGCCTCATGAAGCAGTTCACCAAGAGCATTCAAATCTTTTCCTTCCATAGCAAGATCAAGTTCTAACCGGAGCGTCTTTGCTCGCTCAACTTTTAGCATGGCTTTCTTGGCTGCTTTCAAAACCTCGTTTGAATCTTCCAGCAAAGGTTCGGCTTTAGAAATCGCGTTGGCCAGACATGCAGCATCCAGCGAACCAGTTGCCTCCATCAACATGTCGACTAATCTTTCTCGTTCTATCAGCAACTGTTCATTTTTTTTCAAATAATAAACGATTTCCAAGTTCTGGTGAGGAAGATCTTCGCATGCGTTTAACGCCATTCGTATATCTTCTATCGATTTTGCATTCCGACTGTTGGATATAATTTCCATAAATGAAGCATACCGCAATCGACCAATATATCCTCTGCATTGTGCTTGTAGCTTGGCGACAACTTGGAACAAAGAATTTTCTCTGGCATTTTCGAGTGTTGCAAGTTGCGAGTTCCGCAAGAATACTTTGGTTAAACCCATGGACCAGTCAGTCAGAATGCTTTTATTGACTAGGGTTTCACAAAGAGTCTCGATGCTGGACGAATTGGAAATAGGACCATACTGCTTCAAAAATGCGTCAAATTCCAATCTAATTGGAAATCCTACTTTTCTAATTGTACACACTTGAAGCACGCCTGCGTATTGTAACTGAGAAAGTACCATAGCGCTATCGAAATAATTCGCAACCTTTTCTGAATTTGGTTTAATGCAGCGAACGAAATGGGGACATGTCGTGTTAATTGTAGACATTAATTCCGTCAATTGTAATTTGAATTTCATCCCTAAAGTAGCATTTTGTTTCTTGGACGATATTCTGGTTCGGGGAGTCGCTTCCGCCACAGAGAACCATTGTTGGATCAATTCGTTTTCCGACAATTCCAAGCAGCATTTTAAGTCAACATGTAAAGAGTCTTTGTTCTTTTCAATGAAGCCTTCTACGTTGTACGAGACAGGTCCTGCGTAATGATTAATGGTAAAACTTCTTTCGGAGTTCGGGTCTTTCATGGAAGCACGTTTCACATAATCATTAGACGGCAGTTGAACCACCTTGCGAAGAAAGCCACTATCCGACCCTTGGGGGACATTTATCTCCTCGTCAATCAAGGAGAACACCCCTAAGCCTTTTCCAGCTTCGAGCAATCGCACACATGGTTCATTGTCGATGAACGGAATGGAGCTGACATCAACTTGCTCCTTGGCGTATTCGGCTTGCTCCATTTGGAAAATATGTTGGTTGAAATGCATTTGAAGCGCCTCGTTGCAATAGTTAATACAGAGTTGCTCGAAGGAATTCACCTTGAAACTCTCGAATCCGAAGATATCAAGTACCCCAATTGAAACTGTCTCGAGACTTCCATCGTGTTGAGCTAACGCCGAATTAATTTGTCGAATTAACCATTCAAACAATGAACTGTAAATAGCTTTCGCCAAAGCATCTCTGGCTACCGCGGCCTCTAGTTTTGTGTACGGCTTCACAACCATAGATCGAACACCCATCATTCTTGAGCAAAGCGCTTTTTGCAATGTTAGATGGTTCAGTCCCAGTAAAGACGCGGCTTGGTTTAAAACCTGTCGATTCTCTATAACCGCATCAGGTGCATCTGTAAACGTCACATTCCCAAGATGCAATACACCAGCTAAAATTTTGAAGCAGTCGTGACTAATGTCCATGACCTGCATACTTGTCAGAAGTTTATCCCAATCTGCTGCTTCATTTAATCCATCGATATCCACTTTACCGCTTTGATTCAAATAATGGTATTTTTCTGCCTCCTCCAATTGTAGTAATTCCTGGAGCTTCTTGTCGGTACGAACAGCTGTACACAGAGTATAGAACACGTGATAGTTTCTTTCGCCTGGACTCTGGTGCACAATCCGAGATTTTTCCAGAAGGTAGCTACTTATGGTGGCACCGATTATACAAAATCTATTTGCGTCGAACAAAATGTCAATCCATTTACCGAATCGCGAAGAGTTATTGTTTCTGACTGTCTTGGAATTACCAAACTGTTCCAAAAGAGGATTAGCCTTTAATATCGCTTCATTGATACCACCTTCGTTCTCTCCACAGTCCCCAGGAATAGAAACCTCCGAAAGATATTGCATGAAAATTTTAGCTAATTCGGTTTTCCCAGAGCCGGATTCACCCGAAATAACACAACTCTGGTGTTTCCTGTCTTGAATGAGTCCTTTGTATGCTTTTTCTGCTACTGCATATATATGAGGGGATTGGCAACCCAGTCTATATCGCTCAAGTACCTCGGGAGAGTACACTGTAAGCAACTTGAAAGGATTCACCGCGATTAAAATGCTCCCAACGTTGGTATAAATTAGATCTTGCCTGAATCTGGTTCTTAGATTGTGCAAGATGGATGCTTCGTTGAGTTCCTTCATTTCTACCATATTTGCCACTTCTCCAAGAGACTGTTCATCCATCCGAAGTACGCTCCTAGAAGCAACCTCATCAATATCCAAAACATGTCCTTCCCCTTCTAGTTTTACAACCGCACCACACTTTCCAGGTCCAAATGATTGAACAACCTTGCAACCAACAAAACATTCATCCTTATCCGCCACCCAAACAAGATTACCAGTTGCAAACATTCATTCAGAAATTACGTTTAAAAGGAGGTACGCCCCCCGAACGAAGTTCTTTTTCGCGAGTGGTTTGAGAGGATGAGAAGACTGCGGATTCGATGGCCAGAGGGTGGCTTGTTTTGTGCAGCAGCGATAGCTTTTGACGCAAGTAATAATTCCGCGGTAATTTCTTCTGCTCCTCCCCTGGCGTATGACAATTCAGTAGCCGGTGTGAAGCAATATCCAGCCAATAGCCCCATTGAAGATAGATGCCATATGTCCCGTCTTAGCCACGGTGAATGGTTTTTTTCGGTGTTCGATGGGCACGGTGGTTGGCAATGTGCACACTATGCAAGCCGTAAATTGTATGAGAATGTGGAGTTCGAACTCAATAACCATTTAGGGCATCATAATATCAACGACGACGGTAGCTATGAAGGACACATAGATCGTAAAGTGGTAGCAAAAGCTTTGAAATCAGCGTTCGAAAGAACGGATCGGCAGTATATGACCAAGGTTGCAGGTGCGTTTGAACTTGGTTTTGGGTTGAACACTCGTGCTGGTTCGTGTGCATTAGGCGCTCTTGTGGTTGATGGCAACCTGTTTGTTGCGAATGCAGGAGACTCTAGAGCCGTTCTTGCAGTAAGCCGAGCCTCCACGTCCTCCGACAGGAAGCCTAATTTCTCCAGCCGTCGACCCTCTATTAGAGGAGGAGGTGCAGGAGCTGAAGCGGACAATGATCTCCTTCTTAGCATGGATGACTTGATGGGACAGGCAGCTGTTAAAGACAGCATAGGCGAAGAAGTACACCCTAAATTGGCAGAGGCGCTGCGTGCACGTCTGTTGTCGCAGATATATTTACTGCGACAAGCTGAAAACAAAGGTGATGTTCCCAAGTCTGAAAAGCCTACGATCCCTAAACCTAACAACAGCTCCTTTGTTAACGTGGTTAGGATGTTGACTGGTGGTGGTGTTGAAGATTCGCCTCCTGAGATCACCCGTTGTGTGGCCATCGAAATGAGTCACGACCATAATTGTCGGGAACCTAGAGAACGAGCTGCTTTGGAAAAAATGCATCCAGATGAAAAGGATGTGGTCATCTGTAGGGCTGACAATCCGGATCAATGTTACATCAAAGGGAAATTGCAACCGACAAGAGCCTTTGGAGATTTTTACCTTAAGTACTCTGAGTTCATGCGAGGAGCCAATGAGGATCCAGCTGCTGGTAGATATGTGCCTCCACCGTATACGCCTCCTTACATTACCGCAACTCCAGAGGTTCAAATTCGGACGTTGCAACCTGGCGTGGATGAGTTTCTGATTCTTGCTACTGACGGACTTTGGGATATGATGTCGAGTCAGGACGCAGTGGATATTGTTTCTGCATATCTTCTCGAACCAGGTGCCAATGTTGCAGATGCAGGAGATGCCTTGATAGAAGAAGCGCTTCATCGTGCAGCTAAGAACGCAGGGATGTCTGTCGCTCAAATGAAAGCACTCAAAGCAGGGAGGTCGAGACGGTCCAAGCATGACGATATCAGTGTAGTAGTTATTGATTTATCCAGACTTATGGAATTAGATTACTGGGGCTAGTTGTTGTTTCATCTTTTGGAATAGGAATATTAAATTTTGTTTCTTTTACTCTAATCGCCATCCTCCGGCAGCCGGTCGACTAACGGGTTTTGTCGAATCAGGTTTAAGATTACCTTCTCTTGCATTCCGCTGAAGACGCTTTTCGTGTCTTTTGCTGTTGTATATCTTTTTAACAAACAGTATTCTCAACTTGAATGTACTTACTATTCGGTGCGTACCCACGATGGGCAATTCAAAGTTGTTCTAACGCAATCTTTTAATTTCGCCAATAAAATCTGGTTATCTGCATTTCTATTCCAAATTGCAAGGATGTCTTCATTTTCTCGTATCGACATAACCACTCCACAAATCTCATCACATACGTCCCACTCTTCCCCGATGATTGCAAGAAGAACCGATTCCCAGAAACGTGAAGCAAGCCCTTTAGTAAGTCTAACGGTCAATTTCCCGCCGCTCTTATTTGAAGGATCTTCCCAAATGGGTTTTATACCTTGACGGAACATGTGCAACTCCGTCGTCTCGGTGATATGATCTGGACGCACTAGATGATTATAAATCTGCCAGAATCCTTCCACGGTGCTATAGGTAGAAATTTTCTTGATGCTTTTCTCGTATTCTTGCTGTTGTATTCAAAAAGGTTAGTTGGGCTTCGTGTGTGTGTCCATGCACTTACCGCTTGAATGGTTCGGCTTACTTGAGTTGGGTCTTTTTGCATGTACCAAAAGGTGAATGATCGATGCAGTACATGGTCTCCCGGTCGCGCCTCAATGATATGCGACTCGTCTTCCACATCCTGAGTCATCGTGAACAACCAACTAAGAATAAGATCTGTAATACCCGTACTAATACGAGTACTATGGAGGCCACCGCAGCTGGTGTATTTGCCGCTGGAGGAGCAGTTCTAACCAAGATTGCTTTTGGTTCTGATGTCGCAGAATCGCTTTTACGTAGAGTGGTTTCTACACCTCTATCGCTTCCGATATTATTACTAAGAGGTGCATGTGGCATCGGATTGTTGATTTCGAACGGACTTATGATACATTATTATGTCAAGGTATGTTGCATTTTCGCTATCCATTCCCACGTACACCTTGATTTATAAATAGGCTCTGTCTAAAAGTGGAACATTAAATGGAACGATTATAAATACTTGTGTGAATATTATTTTGTCGTCAGTCCTTGGCTATTTACTTTTTAACGAAAACCTGTCTGTTACATGGGGGATTGGAGCATTCGTAACAGTAGTAGGAGTGATGTGCATTCTGCATTCACAGCCAAAGGAGAAACATGATTAAAACCTCGAAAATAAATTAGTGAATCAAAATTAATGCTGGAAATACAATGCAACTTGGAAGACTGGGCACAACCCAATGCGACACAACCCATCTCTGGCAGTCACCTTCCTCAAAGCAAGCATTGTAATACTAACATCACCCTCAACCCATAAAATACCTCGACAATGACCCAAAAGACTTAGATAGCCTTCTTGAGCATGTCAGAGTGTTCTTGGTAAGGACTCTTTCCAAGATCTCTTTCAGCCCAAAGATTTGGGGTGAGGTATCCGTAGGTGTTCTGAAGAGCATAGAAAATTGCTTTGATGAAATTTCCCATGGTACGTGTGTGACCACGAGCTGATGAGTAGCAATCGATGATTCCAGCCATGTTCATCATCTTTCTACTGGAAGGAGACGCACACAATCCAGTACCTCGAGGTGCAGGGATGAGTCTAACACGAACCGATCCACATTTTCCAGTAACCTTGCAAGGTACAGTGTGAGGAAGTCCTACATTGTTTCCCCAGTATCCACGACGAATAGGAACCATGGAGATCTTCGCGTTTCTAATAGCTCCTTGGATTGCATTTGCTACTTCAGAAGCAACCTTTACTCCTAATCCCAAATGACCGTTGCAATCACCAACAGCAACGAACGCCTTGAATCGGGTTCGCTGTCCTGCAGTTGTCTGCTTTTGAACAGGCATGATCTTCATTACCTCGTCCTTAAGCGCATCAGCTGGGAAAAAGTGGTCGATGATCTGGAACTCCTTGATAGCAACAGAGTAGGTGAAGATTTCTTCAATGGTCTTGATCTTCCCAGCAAGAACTAGTCTGCCGAGCTTGGTGCATGGAACCCATTGCTCCTTGCCCTCGCGTCCTCTTCCTCTTCCTCTGCCTCTACCTCTGCCTCTTCCACGGCCAAATCCACCTCGTCCTCGTTGCTCTCCTCCGCCGTCCATTATTACTATAGAATGAGATGAGTTGTATTAAAGAATTGCTTAACCAAACTCATTTATCAATGTGTGGCTAGAAAACAATCCCGTAAATATTCATTCTATTGGTGTGGGGTCCGTACCGCATATGTTCAGCATTTCGATTCGTTTTTATTTCCTACTTACCATTGGGGTGGTTTCCAAATATGGCTTGTAATTCAAAAACAAAACATCGAATCAATCCAAACACAATTCAAAATGAAATCAAGTCTTTACTTTACACTATCTGCAGCTGTAGCTATTTTCGTCAGCGGGGTGGAGCTGAAATCAGATCCTGGTAGTGAAACTACCGTAGTTCTTTTTGAAGATGGCTTGACTGCCCAAGGCAATGCCCGAGTACACACCACCTCATCATATAATTTGCTTGGAGGAAGTGTTTCGATGACAGTGAACGCAAGTCTTGTACAAGATGGTATTGTGGCCACAGTTTATGTCATCAGTCCTGATATTGAAACAAAAGATTATTACTGTGATATAAATACGAATCCAGCTTGCATGGAACTTGACTTTATGGAGCTGAACGGAAGATATACCATGCAAACAACTTATCACACTACTGCGAATGGACTCACTTCCAGTAAATTCCCATGCTCAAATGGCGAATGCGTCTGCGACCAAGCTGGATGTTTCGGTGTAACACAATTTGACAACACATGGTACAAAGAAAATGGATGTATTAACAATGCTGGAGATGCAACTTCTATTGATACTGCCCAACCTTTCCAATTGACTGCCAAGATCAGCGAGTCCGGTGAAATGTCTGTAGAAGTATCTCAAGGAGACAATACGGTGAATACGATGCAAACCTTGGATAAACAGCCATCCAGCACTGATTTCAGTCAGGTACAAAGTATTATGAAAGCAAATGGAGCAGTTGTGGTCATTTCTTTATGGGAAGGCGGATGGGCCCCTGGGAATTGCGGAAGTGAAACAACTGGAAGTCTATCAGATTCTATCTTCACCATCAGCAACATACAAGTCGATGGCCCGGTCATTTGCTCAGACTGTTACTAATCATAAACTGTATTACTCTTACGGTACCGCAAATAAAATACATGTTTCAATTCAACTCCTCTTGATGACTCAGAATGTTTCGTAAACCTAATAACTCTGAAAATATATATTTCATAGGCACAATTACCGCGCACATCGAGCTGATGTTGACTGAAATTCATTTCAAAACATGAGGATGTGCACATACAGTCGTTTTATTCCACGATTATAATTCCTTGGTGCAAGAAGCACCAACCTAATGGCTATCTACACACTCTCAGCTTCTCAAATATTCTACACAATTTCTTTTCCAAATCCTATTTTTTCTTTTAATCTTGCTTAAACCACCATTCGAAGGAAGAACAGTGAATATCGAACCCCACTTGTCAGCTGGGTGACACCGTGAATTACTTTGTCATCGTGAGTTATTGCCATTCCAATTTCACGAGAAGGCTTTTTGAAGCCATCTTTGGCGCAATAAACAACTTGGCCACCGGAATAAGAATTGTTAAGGGGAACTTGAAGAGTAAAATTATGCGAATCATCCATGTGGAATTGGATGCCTTCTCCTATTGCCTCACAGCGTCGAATCACTATTTTGTCATACTCGTTGTCCATCAATTACTCCAAGCACTTTGATTTTTCAACACCGATGATCTTCGTAAGTTCAGTGATTTTGATATGAAGCTTGAAATCCCGATCAGGTAATGGTTTATGCTGAAGATCACATAACTTAATGATCTGATCACATTCCTCTTTGTTTAGAATATCTTTCTTGATGTCGAATTCGCTGTCAAATGTTCCTCGAAGCTCCTTCACTATTTCTAAACAAAGGGATTGATCCTGTTTACATTCACACTGGTCCATCGAATAACTAATGCCGGGGAACCCCAATGAAAACCAAATACACCAATTTCTCCTCGTAACTTGAGCACCAGGTGAATACTGGATTCACAGGTAATCTTATAGTCTCCCATTGTTTGACCATTCTCCAACTGCTTGCCACTAAAAACCAACCTTTGCTGGTCTGGTGGAATGCCTTCCTTATCTTGAATCTTGCACTTGACATATTCAGTAGTGTCATCAGGAGACGCAAAAACGTGGATTGTCTTCCCTGTCAACGTTTTTATGTAGATCCGGAAGATACCTTCATACTCCAAAACATTGGCATTTTTAATTGCAGCACCTATGACAAAATCCCTATTATTCTTCAAGGCGACACCCGCGAACGCCATTGCAGACATATCATTAGTCGCAGCAGCCATTACAACTTCTTCGTCGCTCTTCAACCTGTCACTTGCATATTCCAAGACACGGCCATTTTCAGTCACAGCAGTCATTACAACTTTTTTGTAATTCTTCAACCTGTCACTTGTGTATTCCAAGACACGGCCATTTTTAGTCACAGCAGCTATGACAAATCTCCGATCATTCTTTAAAGAGTCGCTTGCATATTCAAACGCCAGGGCAGTCCGTGAAGTAGCAGCGCGCATCACGTCTTTTTCGCCCTGGAGGTCGGTGCGAATACTCTGCAGTACAGGGATTACGAAGTCATGATGAAGGTGCTGTAGAAAACTGACTATTTCAACCACGAATTTGCATTGTTCCGCAACAGCAAGGATGAAAGACCTGTCCCTCCAACGCTGCTCGGGAAAGAACTTGCTTCATTTCCTGGAAAGCATCAGTGTCAGGGTATCATCATTCATGTCGCCAGCCATTAAGGAATCCAATGTCTTTTCAAAATAGACACATCGGTCACTTTGTGCAGCTTCATTGCTGGACACGCTCAACTCATCCAGTCATCCAGCGCTTGTACTGCCCCTACAGCTGCCCTTGCATGTCCCTCTACTTTCTCTCGTTGTTGAGCCGACTCTTCATCCTCGACAAGCTCAGTCGCTACGGAACTCACTGCCTTAACGAGATCACTGCACAAATCATGCTGACCGAACGTGCGAAATACAACTTCTTCTACAATCTTGCGTACGAGATCTTCCTTCAGCTTGGTGACGTCTATGTCATCTGTGCATGCTGTGTGCCGCTTAATAACGTCAGCGGCGAGAGAATCAGCATGGATCTCAATCAACTCGCGACTAAAGTAGAAAGCACCATCGAGAAACGATAGAATCTGATTTTCTACAAGTGGCAGACGGGAGAGACGCAGCGAAATGATCGACTTTGAAATACCAAGCACAGCAGTGCTCTTAACGTTCTCCCAAATCATCTTCACCAATGGCACCAAGTCAATCTGTACAAAGTCACGGTGCATAGAGTGACGCGCTATCATACGTTGTACTGTGGACGACGATTTCGAGTCACTGCAGTGAAGTGATGTCAGCTGGTCCATGCATCCATGGTTTACATTGCCATTTAGATTGGCTGCAATGAAGTCAAACACGTCAGTTATGCCGCGTTAAAGTAGCGTAATGCGGCTTGATATCAGACTTGGACGGAGCCCAAGAGCCCACAGCGCAGTGTAGATCTCTCCTAGCTCGATCTCGAGGCTGTCAGTTTCACGATCTACCCACTCTGTGCACATATATCGATAGAGCATGTCGTTGACGGCTTCGAGAACACCAGGCATACCAAACGCACAATCCGAATTCACTTCATGGTCCTCGTAGACGCCGCGCAGCACCTGCGATTCGTACTCGTACGAGGATTGGAGAGTGGCATGGGCGTTCTTCTTGGATGCAGAATCTCTGTTGACCACAGGCACGACACGCTGCACTCCAGCATCCTGTGGGATGTCACCCATGCCAGCCAACCGTTCTTCAAAGCGGTAGTCCCCACCAACATCGATCTTGGTCAGGACCATAACCACCGGCTTGTTTGCCTCACGAAGAAGCTCCCAAATGGTGTAGTTACGGAGGCTTTCACTGCGGCCTGATACCACTGCAAGAACCAGAGCGTGCTCCATTGCCAGCATCTTTTGTGTCAGTGAGCGTGTGGCCTCGGCGGCAGCCTTGGGTTCGCTGACGATCCCAGGCAGATCCACTATTCCAGGCGGCCTCCAGCTCTTCTTTTGGCAGTGAAGAGACCACCTCTCCAGTCTCTGTTTTGACAAGACGAACAAAGACGGCACGATGTTCATGCATGCTGAAACGCAACTTCAAACGTACTGGCATGCGAGTGCAAAACCTTCTGTCCCGTGGAAATATCTCGTGCATGGCGATACGCTCCAAGGTAGACGACTTGCCATGACTTTCCGTGCCACACACGATAATCTGCGGCAACTGCAGTTCCACCGTCCCAAGAAGTTTGAGCAGAGTCGCTAGTAGGCGTCCATATGGTGCATTCTTGCCATGCAGCACTGCAGCTATACCGTTTTTCATGGAGCTCTTTGTCTGACTCGAGTCACCGGGTCGCATGGCCAGTGCAACGTTGTAGTTATTGCGTGCTACCTGTGAACCAACAGAGTTAAACGCTTGTTGTAGCTGGGATGTCGCGGCATCGTCACCCGCGGCGAGATCGACCTGTGCCTCGAAGGCCTCTTGAACAAACATGTCCGCGGCTTCATCGCGATCTAGCTGACCTTGCTGCAATCCGAGCAGCCCGTAGGCATCCTGGTCAACGACCACCCAAGCGTCCGAACTTTCGACTCTCTTCTTACTCTCTGACGAGACCGTGCGTGCGCGACCGTTGTTTCCTGTTGTTACCATCTCTTCGCTCAGTTTCACCTAAATTCGAAATAACTTCGCCCTATCAGAAACTACTACTACCTGCGGAATTTCCGAAAAATTCCTAAAAGCTATGGATATGGTATGGAGGTTTTTTAAAGTCAGTTCCTGTCACAACGAATATTCCAAAACCATCTCGGAGAGAATATTCCAGAACCATCTCGGTGGTCGATTTAGCATGTATGGTGCAATTTGAAAAGATTTTATGATGAATGCGAGTACGAACGGACATCTAGAATTAGATACTGAATATGGAGAAGAAGAAGAAGAAGTTGCCAAATCATGCATAGAAAAAAGATCATCAAATTGAGTCCATTAATTTAAAAAAAGACGATGCAGATTAAATTTTTATTACTCTAGATTACTGCGATAAAACTTTTTTACTGTTGCATCTGAAAATTCTCCGAAAGTCATTCCACTTTGATATTGTTCCGGCATCGAATGCATGGCTTCGGGTTGAACCAAATTCATATCGCATTTTAATAGGTAGTTCCAATCTGGTTGCAAGAATAATGCGTAAGTGGCCCTGCTAATATCAGCAACTGCGGGGACTGAGACCGCGTGAGGCGTGGCAAGGAAAACCCCATTGCTGTCAATTTGAGCAGCCTGACCGATTTGAATAGCTATTGAATCCACAGGAATGGACATGCTGGTTTGCTCTTTGTTTCTGGCTTGGATGACTAAATCATCTCTCAGGCTTTCTGACACATGGAGGCCATCCTTATCAAAGTACATTGCCTTCGTTAAGCACGTAAGAGTAGAATGGTCGCAATGCCATCCACACCATTGATCCATTTTAACCGCAGAATCACAAGTGGGGAAATAATAAAGCAAACGACCTTTGCTCGACGTTGAATTGTCTACAACTTTTTTCATCGTGGCAACTTTCTGGCCATTATTCAAGGCGAACCTGTCACATAAATCAGCCACTTTAAAAGCCACGCCTGTCATTATAGAGGAAATATCAAAGAAGGCAGCTTCTAAGCTAGGAACAAATTCAGAAGGCCAAATATTATGATCAACCGCCATATTCGAGTTGGAAAAGTTTTCTTTAGTTGAAGGATTTGCATAATAGGAACCTTTCCCAACATCAGGTTTCCCACTTTGTAGCATTTCAATACCATGCGACCATCCAAATTGGTAATTAAGTTCTTTTCTTTCGAATTGCTGCTTAATATCATCTGGAAGAATTCCAAAATCACGAATTAAAGGTAGCAGTTTAGTTCGGGCTTCTGCATAGTCTGGGACACCACTGATGGTAAGTATACCTAGACCATTAGGTCCGTAAGCTTTCTCTATAACGTCGAGAAGTGTCTCTTCATTTTCTACAAGCTCTTCGTAAGAAACAGTTTGCATCGAATGGCAATTGAGGAAAATGGACGATTTAAGCCATTTTCATGTTTTTGAAATTCCAAGACCCCCGCTTGGAAATGTTTTTATCCGTTTTTTGTTGAAGCATTCCAGTCGTCCAGGAGAGATTGTACTTGATTGTTTTTTAAACTGAAAGCAATAGTATATTCTTGCAAGCAGCTTTAAATATTTTCGTGATGGATTCTGAAATGTTTATGGTGAATTTTAATTCTCCTCGATTTGACGAAGCGAGATTACGTTGCGGCATTCTGAAGGAGGAGCTGGAAATCAAAACCGAGGAAGATTTTTTCGAATCTGGAACAAGCGAAGAAATACAAAGAGTCAGGTTTAATCATTTTCAAAAGAAGCGCCGGGACAAGATGGCTCTAGTTTTGGAGATGCGAGATTCGTTACTTAAAGAAATGGAATTAAAACAACGGGCTAAACAAACTTCGAAATCAGCTACACTGGAAGAAATTGATCTTCTTGGAAAAGAACAGGCGAATTTAGAAAAGCTTAAGGTAAGGCAAAAACAGGATATCGCCCAAATTGTTGCGTATGAAATTCACATGTCTGAAATCCATTCTGCCAATCAAGATCGTGAGAAACAAGAGGCGAAGTTAGAGTTAAACCGGCAGCGTGATCGAAAAAAACGACTTAAGAATGAAGAATTGCGGAGGGTGAAGTATGAAGAAGAAAAGCAAGCCAGGATTAAAGAGGAGGAACATCAACGAAGAATTATGACGGAGAGAAATGGTAGACTCGCTAAACGCCAAGCAGAAGCTGATGAAGAAAAAGCAGCTCAACTAAAACGAGAAGCTCGGCAAAAGGATGCTGAAAGAGAAGCTAAGCGAAAACAATGCGAGTTAGAAACTCAGAAGTTATTCGATGCTCAGGCCGCTTTGGTCCGTGAAAAGGCCCAAAATATGGAGATTCGCGACGCTACGAGGAAATTAGAACAGGAGCTAAAACAACAACAAATGGCGGAAGAGTACGCAGCAAAGTTGAAAAGGCAACAACTCCGAGTGGATGTAGCAAGACAATATCAAGAGCAGCTTAAACTGGAGCAAAAAATGGAGTTGGAACGTAAGCAAAACATAGCAAAAGAAAGACAAGAGATCTTCTTGAGAGAGAAGGGGGCTACACGTAAATCACTTATGGAAAAATCTCGTGCGAAAATGGAAGAGATTCAAAAAATTAAATTGGAAATGGAGCGGCGGATAGCACATAAGCGAGAACGTGCGGAAGAAGCTCAAAAGCGAGTTAACACGAGGCTGTCATCAAAACAGCAGCAAGAATACGAGGAACAAAAGCAAAGGATGCAAGAGTCGGAACAGACAAATATCAATCGAAAAGCGGCGTACGAAGCGAAGAACAAGAAACTGTTGGAAGCATCCAAGCTATTTGAGGAGAAGCAGCGAAGGCAACAGAAATCAGCAGCCAGAAAAGCGGCAGCATTGCAATCCACGGACGCTATTAAAGATGAAGTAGCAAGATTGCGAGAACAAGATAGACAAGATGCATTGGAGCGAAAGCGTAGAATGGACGAGTACAACAGAGAAAGGATGATAGAGAAAGTTAAACTTCAAGAAAATAGAATGGAACACATTAAGGCACAACGAGAAGAGGTTTCCAAGTTACGAGCTCAGCAGCGATTGCAAGCAGAACTAGAAAAAAAAGCGGTTATGAGTGCATTTGAAACGTTTAGATGCACTGGGAAATTGGAGATGCCTGATGGAATTGAGGATCTTGTTCCTCCATTTGAAAGCCCCGTGGTAAGAACGCGTCAGAAATTGCCGCGTAAAATTACAAGGCCTGCCACAGCCTCTGGTGCTAGGTATATGTCTCCACCACGTTGTATGCCTACTGCTACATCATCCCCTGTCAAATCACTACCAGGTACATCAAATAGACCCAAAACTGCATCATGTTGCAAAACTAGCACATTGGTTATTATTGACGAATCACCAAAGCCACGTCCTCAATCATCCTTTGGAGCTAAACGAATGAAAAAGGAAAAAACAGTAAATACCAGTCGGAATGATCTGATGGCAAAGATTGAAAAGTTGCGCCGACAGCAAAATGAGTACTTGCTGAAAATCTTGGAGGAGGAACAAGCAGAGGAAAGTAGAAGAGAAGGAATGATAAAGAAGGCTCGCACACCAGTGGACAAAAAAAGATATTCGAGATTATTTAATGTCGAGAGAAGTCAGGCCAGTAATAGAATTCTTCGAATTACTGAGGAGCATCAAGTTGTGATGAATGCCCTGACAGAGAAATTGAATTCTTTCAAGTTTTGATGGTTATTAACTTAATTTATTTTTAAAGAAGGAAGAAAGCATTATTCAAAGAAGGATTTCAACTTGCCATTTCTTGGGCTCTCGAATCGCTTATGATCGTCCAGTGGAACTGCGAACATATAGTAGCTCACGCTTTTTTTCCCTCTCCAAGCGGAGGAATTATCAAACGCAATGGAGAATTTTCCTGCTGATTGGGTTTTGAAGGAACCGCAGAATGCATCCGTAAAAGTAGATTCTTCTCCTGCCTTGGATTCTTCCTCAGTTTCAATATCACCAGTGAAATCATGTTCGACTTTGATACTTCCTGAATCTGTAAAAAATCCCCATAAAACATAATGAGCAGAAGATACGTGCAAACTGACAGTTTCTATCTTGGATACTTGAAGAATTGTGTAGTCGTCGTCGATTACCTTGGTGGAACTGGTGTCGAACACGAGAGGAAACTTCTCCGTCCTATTCCCTCCATATTCCACCGGTAAGTTATCATCAGATATAAACTGGTGTAGCGTTTTTTGAAAGCTAGCACCCAAGATTTTGATCTTCTTAACTGTCCGTTCAGCCAGCATCGGTTTGATCAACTTCCAAGCAAGAGAGAATATAGTTGGAGCATTCACTATGAAACATGCTTGCATCGACTCTGGATAGTTTTCACCAGTAATTTTGATACCAGAGCGCAAAATATCCAGCGCTTGTTTTGACATGTGGCCTTTCCCAGCACCATTTAAATCGTAGATGATTGTGATTTTGACCAAAGTGTTTTGCTCTTTGCTTAACTTGTTCAACATGATACTGTTGTACTCAGTGCAATAGATTGTATAACGAATCCATTCTTCTTCTGAAAAAGAGCTCTGCATTTTTTTAGGATTGGCTCTTCCTACCAGTTCAATTTGAAGTGGTCGACCTTCTATGTCTACCCCGTAAGTCATATCTGATGGATAATAACGAGCTACCCTTCCATAATGCGGAAAATCCTGCGGTTGTAAATTCCTTGAAACAATGTCTTCTCTTATAGCATTAACGTTTTTAGCAACTCGCCAGGCAAGCATCTTACGGTACATTTCACAAGCAGTTCCAATGTTGAAAAGATGTCCACGAAGAAAGCGCAAGAATCGAACATCAGATACCAACTCATCAAAGTCAGGAACACTTAAGAGGTCGGCCTGAAGCTCTTTTTTCATCTCTCTAACAGCTTCTTCTTGCAATGAGTTGAATCCGTTGCTGAAATCAATCTCTTCTAGTTGTTTCTTCTCAGATGATGTAAATTCACGAAACGAAACACATTTCTTCGATGATCCTCTTTTATGAAGCTCTTTGGAAACATCGAACCCACTCTCGCTTCTCTCCCTGCCTCCAACAAACGTAGCCATAACAAGAAATGAAAGTAGATCCGTTGAATCCAAAGGGTCTACCATCAACGGATTTTCTATTTTTGAAGGTCGATATGGGCATAAGAAGGTCTCGTGTTGAGCTAACGAGACAGTCGTTAAACAGACCTAGTCTGAGTTTTGTTCGGCAACTAGCAGGACATCAATATCCAATTGAAGCTTGTGCATTCGATAATAGTAGGAGACAAATAGTTTCATCCGATGGTCACACACTTCGCCTCTGGAACTTCCGAAAGGAAGTTCGTAGACATGGACTTGCAATTGAACCTGGAAAAAAGCGAGGTGCTCAATTTTTGAAAATCATCTACTTTTCTAAATTTGATTTGTATTTATGTGCTTGTAAGGGAACTCGTGATGGTCCAAATTCGTATGCAGGATATATTTTGGGATTTCATCCTTCACTCTCACCCGCCATGGAATTTATGGCACATGATACATTTGAAATATGTGCTATGGAAGCTGATCATCGTGGTGGTCGTGTTTTCACCTGCGATACTGCTGGTCATTTGTACATTTGGACAATTCTGGGAGCAGGCGACAAAATTCAAGTGTTCAGAAAGGAGTCCCATGTATTCACAGATCTAGTGTCTGCTATTGTGCTTTTAAATAATCATCCAAGTTCGCCTCTCGCTGTTGCTTTTGAATACGGCAAAGTAATTCTGTATTGTTCAATATCCTTGGAGTCATTGGCTGAGATTCAGACCACTAAAGTTGGCTTGCGAACCCTGACCTATGTAGCAGAATCCGAAACTATTTCAATCGGTTATACAGATGGATCAGTTTTGTCTTTCCTTGTGATTTTGGATTCTGGGAAATGGACTACCGAGCTTATAGACGACGCGCAACTTCACACAGGATCCATAAACGACATGAAATCGATCCGTCATAAAAATGGTGTACTTTCATGTGGTGACGATAATGTTATCCGTTATTGGTCTGCTGGCTTAGGAATTGAATTTGGACGATATCAATATGTGAGAAATCCTGCTCCTGTCTCTGATGTTCCTCACAACAAGGTTTTAGAGAATGTGAAAGTATCTATGATGATTCCTATATCTCTCGAAATCGCATCAGTATGTTCTAAACAAATGGTACTTGTGGTCACAGGAGAGTTGTTAACTATTCTGGAATTGTATTCTCCTTGCATCGCTTTTACAGAAGTTCCAGGGAAAGTTCTTCAGATGGAAACTGTTCCTTCAATTCATCCTGGACTACCCTGCAGCTTATCAAAAGACCGTCGAGAGATTTCAAAAGGCAGCTATCATTTCGTGCTTGTATCTGAAAACCAAATATCCGTTCACGACTCCCTCGATGGTTCTATGGCATTTGGTTTTGTTCCAATCGCGACTCCAGAATTTCAGATGGTCGAACAAATGAATAACGGAATTGAAAAAATTCCAAATTTAGCAAGTACCCGCAATATCTCTAAAGTGGCATATTACATGTGGAGCGAAATTGCCAAACTTCATGCATTAGGATGGAGCGATGGAAAAGTGGAGTTTCTAGATTCAAATTCAGAAATGAGGTTTCAATGCGTATCCATCGAGGCACTTGCTGCGGTGACATCAATTCAAGTAGTCCAAGTAAGGGGGCCTATTTCAAAACAGATTCGCGAGATAGAAGCTTCCTTGATGCCTCCTCTGGGATACGCTCCTATAGTTCCCGGTTCTCCGCTTGACATAAATGCAAATAGTATGTCGGAAGGTTTCGTGGAACTGGAAAAGTCGCTATCTGGCCTACGGCTATCGGATCCTTTCAATTGGAACAAGTGCCGAAAGAAAACACATCTAAATAAACCTATTGAAGAGTCTTTGAAATCAACTTCTCATCGAGCGTTTGTAGGTGATGCTCAAGGAGTGATGCGATTATGGGACGTTGAAAATAGAAATCTTTTGAAAACTGTTGCGGCACATTCAGGACCCATTCTGCAGATTATATCTATGAATCCGGTGCCTTGTGACCGATATTCGGAATGGAGTTGCAACTATCCACGTAAACGATGCGTGGTTTCGGTGGGGAAGCAAGGCATAGTGAAAGTATGGAGTTCAGACAACTTGGAAATGATAGGATATTGTGAAGTTGCGCCTCCGGCGTTTTCACCAGAACGCTCACGAATATTGCAAGAATATGCCGATGTAAACATGAAGGAGTCAAACTCTAAAGATCTTTCAGCGATTCATTTAGTACCTGACTCAGGAATATTAATGTGTGGTTTTGAGTGTGGGTTTATTTGTCTTTGCTTAGTACCTTTAGAAGGAGCTACAAGGAATTCCAACGGGATGTTTGCACATGGTCGTAAAGTGACAAGTTTTGCATCTAGTGAATTACGTCCAGATATCGTTTTGTCATCTTCGTTGGATCAGACTATCGCAATATGGCAAATAAAGAACCACGAGCCGTTGCAGTTGCTTCGAAGATTTCATCTATCCTATCCTGTTGAAAATGCTCGTTTCACTAAAGTATTTGATGAGATACTATTCAGTCACGGTAGACAAATTTCGCTTTTACCAAACTGGGAACATTCAGAGATTCGACACGCAACGGAAGATTATTCACTCGAACAACCAATAGCCATCCCAGTAGTAGCTTGTGCAGCTGAACACACCGGAGATTCCTCGAGTGCTTCTTCTCGAAGCCATATTGTTAATTTAGAAACGGAATCACATTTGCCGGAGGAAGGTCGTGTAACAACCACAACTACACTTGGCGGATATTCTGATTGGGGAGATTACGACAACTCGATGGACATGCTAGTACCAGTACAAGTAGAAATCCTTAGATCCTCGTTTATTGAACACTCTAAAGATGACGGATTCGTTTCTCTGGAAATGTTGCCATCAATAATCGCCACTATTGGATGGAAAGATCTTTCTGTAGGAGATTTCAAAACCGTGGCAATGCAAAATGATATTACATTGCCAATCAAGCTTGAATTTCAAACCACTCTTGAGATGGTCAATTTGTTTATGGCATCCGGAGAGGCCAGTAAGAAACTCGGCAAGATAAACGAAAAAATTGATTCTCAATTGCAACCCAAAACAATTCGTAAGAGCTCGAGAAGGTATAGTACAATGTGCACCATGAAAGGTAAAGTGAAATACAATATGTTTGGTGAACGGGAGAAGCCGGTATACCAGCCTATTGAAGTGCAAGCAGAACAGTCCAAATCGTATCACTATTATAGATTTGATCCTGAACGAAAGGTAATCCTTAGTGGCACCGAAACTGCATCAACATTCACTGGATACCCTTGCACCATAGATTCCTTAGTTGTCAAATTATACCATATTGAAAGCATCGATCTTGCTAAAGTCAGGCCGCTATCAGTAGACCTTGCATTGAAAATTACAAGACAGATCTTCAAAGAGAAAGTAATGATGGATGACTCAGGAAGTAAGCGAATTGCTTTGGCCAAAATAGCTATTCAGCTTCACCAGCGATATTATGGAGGAAGCCAGCAATTTGCATCTGTGATATGTGACCGGCTCGCGTCATTTTGTTACTCTCTCCAACTACTGTCTGATTTTCACCCCATTTGCAGGAGTTTGCTTCGATTCCTTTCAGATGATTCAGGAATATCCTGTTTTGCGGCAGATCTGTTTGCGGATGTTCTAAGAAACCTGCATGGCGTAGAAGGAATACCTATTCGTCAATCTGAAAGCAGTTCGACAGCAATGATTCCCCATAGTAAGAAGAATCCCTATGGGTCAGTCTTGAGAGCCTTCCAAGTGTCGCTATCTAATGACTGGTTCACGTTAGCACTCGTGGAAAAGACGCTGTATAAACATGTAGTTGTAACACATGGCGAGAGAGCGATTCAATTTGATGAATCTCTTGATCTTGATATTGACGAAGACAGGGCGCTGGATGATGCGATGGATTCAATATTCAGAAGTTCAGAAACTGAAAATAGCGGATTCTTGTTTGAAAGTATGAAATCGCTCAAGTCGAGCTCTCTTTCCCAACAAAATTCGTCGCTAGGATCCTCTATGTTTGACATTAGTAAAACTGTTCCTGGAAATGTTTCTGTTTCTAGCATCAGGACTTCGTTCCAGTCTTGTAATAGTAGCCCGCAAGCAGAATTCATCGCTATTCCGGGAAATGCTTCTCTATCCAACAACAATTCTTCTTTACAATCTTGCAAAAGTTGTCCGCAAGCAGAGTTCATCGTTATTCCTGGTGCTCTTCCAATAAGAAACCGAAAAGGGGAACATAATGATTACCAGGGAACCAAACAGAGGACAAAGTCAGATAATTTGGATGCTGCAAGCTCCATCCCTGATTCAATATCACCAAAAGAAAAGCAAATAGAAGAAACGTTTTCACAAGGTATGTTGAACTCTGAGTCGCAAGAAGCACTCGCATTCAATGTTCAATCCGACATAGAATATGTGCAAGTAGATTCAGATCCAATAGTAGCAGATGAAGAAACGAGTACCATAATGACCATGGGTTCGAATCCGATAAACATTTCGGATGGTTCAAAGAAGCCATTAGATGTAGAATCAACCAAGGAAAAACTTCGAGAGATTTTAGATTTGGAGAATGTTGTGGAAGGCATGATGAAGCAGCGAAGAAAGTCGATTGATCAGCAACGGACGTTAGGCGATGTCATTTCTTCTTCAGAGACGAATGTAAAAGTATCCAACGATGAAGCGGCGAAGAAAATCGTCATCCGCAGAGAGTCGCTGTGCAACGATAAAAGTATGAACGAACGCATCGAAGCCGCCACTTTGATTAACTGTAATATTCGAGCCTATTTGGTTCGCACATTCGTTAACATGATGAGCCAAGAGGCGAATAGGTCGGATGAAAATGAATCTGAAAACGATACCACTTTTACAAATCAAACTATCACTGAAAACGATGTAGCTTTTGCAAATCGAACTATTGCTGGTAGCGAGCTGCACGAAGATCAGCTCAATAATGAAAGCAGTATTTCATTAGCTTGCAACGTGGACGCTTCCTTGGCTATTTTGGTGGAGTCTTATCTAGAAGCAGATGTTGATGCGCATACTAGTTCTATAGCTTTTGGTGATTCAGATGTACCAGAACCTCATGTGACTGAAAATACAAGTTTTGAGACGAAGCAAACCGTTCTTGACAGTGTACCTGTAAAAAAGGTGGAGAAAAGTCTAAATTTCGACGGTTTGAAAGTGAGCAACCCTTTACTGGAAAAAGTTGTTATAGATGCCACCAAAATACGTGATCGACCAACAGGAGAAGCTGTACCAGATCTGTACGCGGGGGTGGATAAGTCATTCCCGATTCGCGAAAGCGATTTTCATTTCGGAAACTTTGAACGCTTTAATATGACCCATGAACAGTCTGAGTCCATTCCTGAAGCATCAAAACAACTTGTTGAATCAAATGCTGCCAAGGCTTCTTTTGATACTTTAATTGTGTCTCCTTTTGATAATACCTTATCAGTGACTTCTTTTGATACTGCATCGGTGAATCTCCCAGAGATCTCCGCGAGGAACTTTACTGAAACGACCAAGTTGCAAGACGAACCTACGGAGGTAATTTCTGAAGAAGAAAATACCATTGAAATGTCCATGGAAGAAGATGCTTGTGAGAATAGTTTTAAAACAGAAACAATCCCTAGAACTGACATCGCGCTTTGTAAACCAGAATTGGTTTCAATCGTTCCTGGCGAAATTAAAAGGGACGTTTCCACACCTGACACACCTACAAGGCAGTCTCGAAAGCCTATGATGGAGCAACTGCATGCCAGACCATTTATTGGAGATGAGCTAGGATTATCAGGGGTCGGCGAAAAAGATCTCGCAAGGATTATGGAAATTCGCAATTCGCCAGATTTCGTTGATGACTTGGAAGAATTGATGAAAAAAGTGCATGTGTCTAAAGATTTTCAAGTGGTCTCTGAGAACTTGCGTGCTAGTGTAGTTACCGACCATGTATTGGAGAACAGCAGTTTGGTTTTTGGAGATCCCATATCGTTTTCTCCACTCACATTGATGAAGTGTGGCAGTTCTATACCTCATTGGAACCCGATAGAATGCGTGGACGAAGAATCTGATGATGAGTTTGAAGATGATATACGATCGAGCTTGGATGGCGTTGTGGATATGGGTGACTTGAGCTTTTTATATAATGATCAAGAAAAGTGTAAGTCGCCGATTTCCGAGATAGAAATAGCAGGGGAACTGGTTTCATCTTGGGAGGCCTTTTTTGATCATGCGGCAGAGTTACTCGGGAATCCTCAAGATGAAAAAAACGAGACTGAATTAGAAGCTAAAGAACGAATTCTAGAAGAGTTGAAAAACTCACTTCGAACCGAGGCCGGGATAGAAACTGACTTTAACGGACACATTGAAAGCAGGTTCCGAGATATCGCTGCAGACAATGTCCTTCGACAATTGGGTAAAGTACATAAGGCAGTCAAGGCAACTGAGATTGCTTCTCGAACATTGACTCGTAGCCAAATCAATATCATCAAGAATAGCGCTACTTCAGTCGGACTCAACTCTTTGTTCGTTGATCAGCAAGTGGATAGTGGAAATATTGCTTATTATAAAGTGGATGTTTCATCTTCACAACGAGTTCTTGCTGTGAAGATCCAATGCACCAAAGGCGAAGCAAGATTGTTACTTTCTAAGGACGCTGTTCCAACTTTCTTAGATTGCCATTGGCAAACAGAAGAAGCTCGTAGTGTATCGATCCTATTGTTTCCCAATGATCCCTTCTACACTCCAGGTTCCTACTATATAGCAGTTCATTCATTAGTACACACATCCTTCTCGCTTGAAACGAACTATGACGAGGGAATTTGTGACACAAGCTCTCCATTACAGAATGTAGAAAAGCTGGTTGAAAAGTTTAACTCGATTGCAGGAAATCCAAAAGGTCTGACTAACCTGGCACTGAGGGAATTCTTTGAAAACGGGGAATCGTTTCAAACCATCAGCGATGTGGAGGTGAGGTCGCCATCGTCTCATGAAGAGACTTCCGATGTTGATAGCGATTCACAAGAAATGGAAAGTGAGCATCATACAAAATCGAAGCCAGAAAGGGTCCTCCCTCTTGATTCATTCACTGAGTCTAAGGAGGCGCATGACATGTCAAAGCATTCTGATGACGATCGGAGTTCGATAAACAGTTGTCCCTTCACAGACAGCCGTACTTTCACAACAAAGTCTCACAAGATGGCTTCATGGTTACTTGCAGCTCCAAGAAGTATAACTTATCAGACAGGTATCATGCAAAGCCTCACCGAGCCAGGAAGACGACTAGCAGCAGTGAAAGCCGGAGCTGCAAATTTGAAGCGAGGGAGATTCAAAAAGTCTTTTGACGATTATCAGTCGAACCGCAACTTGCTGGAGGCTGTTCACTCTCTAGGAGTGTTCGTTCAAGAAAAAATGCTCGCTAATTGGACAGCGAAGCATCGTGTTGAAAGCCTCCCAGAATTTATTTCTATGGTTGAATCTCTTGAAAGGAAAGTGCGTCGAAAATCAGATAACAAGAATCAGAAAGGCAAGGTATTGAAACCAGTCAAGGTGATCAATAACTTAGGTATCACCAGTAATAATAGATATATACCAGGCATCCTAGATGAGCCTTTGCCAAATTTAGCAAACTTGCATGCTAAAACTCCTCAAGAATGTGACAAAGCTGTGAAAAAGGCCGATTCAAGAGCTCAGAAAAGGATACGAACAGATCGAAGAACAGAATTATTAAGACAGAAACTAGGAGATGAGGCAGTTGAGCGGATGGTGAGGAACGGCGGATGGTAAATGAGTTTTAGTTAATCAAAAATTGAGTTTATTCAATAACGACCGAGCCAGATCTCTTAACCCTGATATTTCGAGCAGCATTCTGACGGGATCGAATTCCCTCATCGCTTCCTACAGAGCGGTCTCCTACAAGTTCTCTCAGTCGCTTGTTTTCCGAGTGAGCATTCAACAACTGGGTTTCAAGGATATTCAATGAGTCATAAACTTCTTCCAGCTCTTTCGTAGCGTTGGTTTTTCTGGAAGCAATACTCTTTAGCTTTGAAGTTGCGTCTCGTAAATCGCTTTCTAAAATAATCTTCTCCTGTTCCGATCGTTCTACCGTAAACAAATGTTCGCGCATCTTTAGTTTGTATTCGTTGGCTTTCTTATCCGCAAGTAATAAACGATCGAGAGCTTCTTGAAGTTGTGTTCTTTCTTCGTCTAGTTCACTTCTCAATCTGGTTTCAATACCCGACTTGTCACGTTTAGTCATCTCAACAAGATGCTTCAAATGATCAATCTCTACTTGCAGATCCATACCTCGCGAATCAGATGTTTCAATACGACTGTTTTGGAAATAATGTAGCTGATTCTTGGCTTGAGCAAGTTCCATTTCTGCTAATTGAAGGGCGTCTCTTAGATCGTGTATCTCCATATGGGCTTGTTGCACTTGTTTAGATTTCTTTGAGAATTCTACTAAATTGTGAGAGGTTGGATCAGCATGCAGTTTACTGCATACATGCTTGATAGCTTTTGTGACTCTCATTGTATCAACTTCAAGAACTTGCATTTGCTTGGACAATTTCATAAATATTTCTGAAGTTGTTTGAGACTTTGTAGCACATCCAACTGCGCTGTTTTGCAACGAGTTACTTGGAGATTTTGCAATATCAGGGAAGTTACTATTGATGAGATCTTCAAGCATTTCCTGACACACTCTCGTGTCCAGATGAAGGTCGGACAAACGTTTCGAAAATCCAACTAGCTTTGCGGTTTCCAAACCAGAGGCTGCTGATTCTAATTGAGTAGCTGCTGCTGTTTTGGCAATAGATCCTGCTTCGACGATGTGCAACTTTTCTTGAAGTTTTTCTATCTGAGATTCATATTGCTCGCATAAAGCAACCGCGTTCTCTTCTGCCAACCTAGTCTCCACCAGCTCTTCCAAAGTTTCATCATTGTTTTGAATGCTGCTTGGAATCCTGCTTGGAATTTGTCCCTGCGACATCGCTGCATCGCGTTGGGCAAGTGCAATGTCTCTTACTCGAAGTACGCTTTTGAGCTCATCGGTCAATGCCTTGCATTGACGTTGAGACACTTCCCTGTCCTGTTCAGCAGATAGCTTGGCCTCTAAAGCTGTTTCCAGTTGTATCATCGCTGTTGCTGCACTCTCTTGCGCCAAATGCAACTTATTTGAATTAGATTCCAACTTGTTATTAAGATCATCCAGGCATGATTCAAGATCTCGAACTTTATGCACCATTCGATTATCACCAATTTGAACTTGAGTCAATTGTGTTTGAAGACCCGACACTTGCTGAACTGCTTCATCCCTAGTTTCCATTGCCCGTTTCCTGTCGCTTTGCATGCTGTCTACTCGTTGCATAGCGTGCTGCTGTTCTTTAATGGCGGCATCTCGCTCCATGATAATGGTCTCCCGTTGCTGCTGTAGGATCATGACATCCTGGGATTGCCTGCTCTTAGCCCTCTTAAGTGATTCCACCTGACTCTCTAGTTGTGAAACCATGTCTGTAGCATCGCGTAACTCCGACAAAATTTGTTCCTTCGCCGCGCACTCCGACAGTAAAAGATTCTTAGATTTCTCCGCATCGGTCAAACCATTCAAGTACTCGCGTCTACTTTCTTCTGCAGCTGCTAATGCCTTGTCTCGATCTTCCATGACCTGCCGCATTTCCAACATCAGTCCTTCGTGACGTTTTTCAGCTGCACGATACTCTCGCGCCAGCACTTCTCTATCGCGTTGAACTTTCTCCAACTCATTTCTTAGGGCTGTTCTTTCCATCTTATCGGTCTGAGATTCCTCATGATTGATACCTTGTTCCAGCTGCAGAGCTCTCAACCTGTCCAACACCTTTTGCTTGTCTTTAACAGCAGTCTCTAACTCACTTTCAAGTCTGTGTCTTTCCAATCTTTCTCTTGCAACTGAAGTTTCCAGCTCACTCAATCTTTGTCGCGAGTCAAACGACGATACTGCTCCTATTAAATCCACATCGCCATTCCGATGAATCTTTAAGCTATTGACTTTTAGCCTAGGCGAAGGCAAGTGATCTTGCAAGGACAGCGAGTCTCCTCTCAGTCTATCGATGGTGGTTTCTGCGTCATTCAACTCGATCTCAGCTTGGTGTATCAGAGCATCACGTTCGCGTTCGTGCGAATGACGTTGCGACTCTACAATTTTATTTAATCGCTCCACTTCCAAGCGTAATCCGCTAACATCATTTGAACCTGTTTTAACTGAGTTGGAAGACATGCCAAAGACACCATTGCTACTTAGGTGATCATCCTTAAAAGTCCAAGCACTTTTACCAACTGCCTGACTAAGTTCAAGTTCCAACTGTCGATTGCGGCGTTCTAAAGTCTCAATACTGCTCGACATTTGTTTTTTCTCTATACGAAGCAGAGCTAGTTCTTCGTTAACTGCATTAAGAGAAGTATTTGGTTTGTTTTGGGAGAGCAAACTTGCCGTTTTGAAATGAGCGCCAGCCGGAAGAGTAATCCCAGCGCTTGACATTTTCTTCTGAAGATTAAGCTGAAAAATTCGCAGATTTTCTAACGCATAATCTAATTTAGAGTCTGAACTCTCTATCTCGTCATTTGGAACGCACACTTTTTTAAACGAAGATATTAGATTGGTAAACGCTTTCATTGTGGTTCCGTGTGCCGCCGAATTATCCACCAATGCCTGAGCTAGTATCGTTGCCTTTTCTCTCTCTGTAGAAGCCTCTGATTCAAAATACATCACTTCTTCTACGAGTTGCGACAGCTTCTCCTTGTAGACCTCCATTTCCTATTGTAACGGCAATAACAATTTTTTTAAGTGATGACTCAAGGTGACCTACATTCTGATGGAGGGGAAAGCAACCCTGACGCGATTGATTTTGCTCCTCAACAAATAAAGAAAGAGCGATGCAGAGACACCCACAAATCTGCCGCAAGGTATCTTATCGTTGCTGTAAGTTCGTTGGAAAATTTTGGAATTAGTACATTGAGTTCATTTTGAGTTGTCAATTTCAGGGTCTAGCGTTTGTTTCAGGCTGGGTTGAATTAGTAGCAATAACTGTATTTGATTCATTTGCTGGTATGGTGACTGGCAATTTTCTATATTTGGGACGAGCGATAGTTCAACCGAAGGAAAGCTACCAATGGTCTTTGTATGTATGCTTGATTCTCTCGAACGGCGTGGGAGTTCTCACGCAATTATTTTTAGCTTCTAAATTCAAGTCCTATCCTATAACTGCTGTTGCAATTCCTTGCTTCATTGGATTGGCTCTCCCCGATTTTCTGGCACAAACTGGACTTTTATGTCCAAATTGTTTTGGGTTTGATTTCCAAGTGTGTCTTGTTGCATTTAGTTCGGGTGCTCAAAACTCAGTTGGCAGGCATCCTAATAGTTTTCTTAGCACTCACACCGTTTTAGCAACAGGTGCATATCAAGCCGTGGTCTCAGCCATCTACGAGTCGATTGCAGCGAGGGATTTATCCAAGATGAAGAACGCTGGTATTCCCGGGCTTCTTATTTTTGCAACATTTATGGGCGGAGTGTGGGCTTCTGTTTGGATAAGGTATGTGGGTTCTTTCAAGTGGAATTTTATTCTTCCTGCAGGCATCCAACTAGTTAGTTTATTGGTTCATGATTTTGTCATGAAACCTATAAAGAATTGACATCTCGTTAGTTGCAATGAAGTTATTCGTGCCACTTCTGTAAGTAAAATAGGAACGAGAAGGAAATTGTGAGATTTGGAACTTTTCCTCTTCAATAATAAAAAAAGCTGTTGAATTCATTTTCAAAATCATTTTTTTTTTATAAATAACGGTCACGAAGAGCGTGCATGTCTCATCATCCGCGTAATCAAAACGCAGGCGAGCAAGTAGCGAGTATCTTGAATCCCGTGCGTGGAGTGCGAGACCAACAGCTGAGAGATGGACGAAAACCAGTTGATCATGCCCGACGTAACTTCGAAGCATTGAAGGAGAAAGAACGTCAACTTCGAGAAAAGCGGGAGGAAAGCAGCCATCGAATAGATCCAGTTCCATTCAAACTCAAGAAATTTGAAAATACACAATCCAGAGTCAAGCCTGCCTCACCTTGTAATGGGCGAAGTTTCTTGAAGAAAGGTAACGGCGTCAAACCGCAACCGATTGAGTCATCAGTGAGGAAGGAACCCAGGATGAAACTGAAAGAACCAACTCCAACAGATAGACTGGAACTAGCACCGCGTACGAACAAGAACTTTATTGCCAGTAACTCCAAAGCGATATTATCTAAAGATGCTGAGAATCGTGCCAGACACGACGTAGTTAATGAAAGGAAGGAGAAGGTCTTACATGATGATTTTGGCAAGGTGCCTAGATATCTACAGGAACGACAGATGAATGAGTTGAGGGCAAAGGAGGAGGTAGAAAGTAGACAAAAGGATCATTGCCCCGCAGGTATGGTGATGTTATCAGAAGGAGAACGACTAAAGACGCTGGAGGGTCTACGAAGAAATGTGGAAGAGATTCAAAACGGATTGCGTAAATTTCCACTTTCATTGTCCTCGATGGCGCAAAGACATCGAAAGACTGAATTGGAAGAGCAACTCAAACAACAGGAAGATGCGATTCTTATTTTCGATAAGGAGAAAGTGTATGTGTACGAATAACATTATTAGTTGTGTTTTATATAATAATATAAAGAAATTCAATTAGAACTTTACAAAATCTCCGCCTGGAATGCATTTAGTCAAAAGTGATTTTGTTTCCGGTACCTTCAGCGAAAAACTTTCCTCGTTTTGGAGGTGCTCCGCCTCCGGAACCTCCTCCAAAACTTCTCTTTTGACCGCCTCCAAATCCTCCACGGCCTCCACCACCGCCAAAGCTTTTTCGGTCTCCGCCACCAAAACTCTTTCGTTCTTCTCCACCGCCAAAGCTTTTTCGAGCACCACCCGAAACAGCAAAGTCCAATCTAATGGCGCGTCCAAGAAGATCTTCTCCATGCAGCTGCACTGCTTTATCAACAGCTGCTTCGTCAAAGAACTCACAATGACCGTATCCCTTGAAATCTCCAGACTCTTTATCGGTTCCCCATCGAATTTGCTTGACTTCTCCACATCCTTTGAAGAAATCTTTCAAAGAATCTTCGTCAATTTGAAAACTCAAGTTACCGCAGAATACTGTGGTGCAACCCTCCGGTCGCTCACCGGCTGGGCGACTTGGACCACTGCCTCCTGCTCTAGGTTGAAACATTCGGATTTTGAGGTAGCGAGGTCCCATGTATTCACCATCCAATGCAATGGCTTTGGTGGCTTGGTCAAGAGTGCTAAATGTAACAATGGCAGTTCCCTTGTTCATCTCAGGGAGTTCTATTTCTACTGGCTCACCAACTTTACTGAAGAATTGTCGGAGTTCATCAGCATCGGCAGAAAACGGCATGCCTAATACTTGAACAACGTGCTTTTCAGTACCAGCTTTTGGCTCTTCTTCCTCTTCGGACGACTCTTTCTTTGATTTCTTAGCTACTGGTTCTTCAGGTTTCTCCTCGTCACTGCTTTCATCAGAGGAACTTTCAACTTTCTTGGCAGCAACTTTCTTTGCCTCCGGTTTCTTTTCATCATCACTGCTCTCATCAGAAGAACTATCAGCTTTCTTGGCAGATACTTTCTTGCTTGCTGCTTTCTTAGCCACTGGTTTTTCATCTTCTGAAGAACTGCTTTCATCAGAGGAACTTTCAGCTTTCTTTGCAGCTACTTTCTTCACCTCCGGTTTCTTTTCATCATCACTACTCTCATCAGAAGAACTGTCAGCTTTTTTGGC
>Ga0105053_10002073_pt1 | contig 31567 bp, 29 predicted proteins | sample BON01_FD_78093 | JGI IMG/M metagenome (GOLD analysis project Ga0105053, IMG submission 78093) | Freshwater microbial communities from Lake Bonney liftoff mats and glacier meltwater in Antarctica - BON-01 | ecosystem: Environmental > Aquatic > Freshwater > Ice > Glacier meltwater | place: Lake... | reverse complement strand
ACCAAAGCACCTTCGAAAAAGCAAACCTCACCACATTTTACATTAACAGGAACGGAGAGTTTCAGAAGAGTCTCTTCGGCCCCTGCAAAAGACCAAGGCACGTTTAGAGACCGATGCTTGTTTCCCCATAGATGACTTCCGGGGACCACATGAAACGCCCCATTTTCAAGAGTTGTGTCAACGAGCGGAACCCAAGCGTAAACAGAAAAAGAACAAGACTCATCAACATGAGAACTGTCTTGATGTGGACTAAGGGCCGTATTGGGTCCGGATGGCTTAATCAGGAACGTACCACCTAATAGTGAGGCACTTTCATCAATAAAAAAGGAGCTTAAACGGTCAGGAATAATGGCGTCAATTGAGTCGCGTGCAAAGTTTCTAAGAACAGGGTCTTCAAATCTACCACTAGGGCAAAATGTGTCTGGCAACCCATCTGGTAGCATGGAGAGCAAAACGTCATAACTACTCAGTAATGTGGCTATTTCTTTGGAAGTTAAGAATGGCTGAACGGAGTAACCTTCTAAAGCAAGTTCTTGCTGAATTTCAGCTTTTTTGAAAAGCGACTCATTAAATCGAGAATGGCAAAGTGAATTAGACATCTAACCCAAAGGTAATGGCTATTTGTCTGTCCGTTGAACTATTGCTGGTTACTTTAGCGGTATGGCAACTCGTGGGCAAATCAAGGCTTTTAATCAGACGCGTAGCGTCCGAAATCCAGCCTCTTTATGTTACGCTCCATCCCTATCTCTCAATTTTGATCAAACGGGGAACGTTACTGCTTGTTGTTTTAATAGAGAGTATGTCTTAGGGAGTTATCCCCAAAACACGATTGACGAAATTTGGTCTGGGGAGAAGACTAAGAAACTCCGCGACTCCTTAGCTTCAAATAACCTCGGAATGGGTTGTGGGTTGTGTGATAGAATGATTACGGAGAATAACCACGACAGCGTACTTATTAATCACTTTGATGATTATGTGCCATTAATTAAGAAGCAAAAGGATAAACAAGCAGGTAAGGGTTTGATTGAATCTTTGTTGCGCCCGTTCTCTCGGAGTCAGGAAGATGAAACTAGTGCTGCCCCTCTGGTTTTTGAATTTGAGATATCTAACCATTGCAACCTAGAGTGCATTATGTGCGGAGGAAAATGGTCATCTGCAATTCGTAAGAACAGAGAGAAACTACCTCCGTTGAAAAGTCCTTATGATAAGGAGTTCGTTAGTCAAGTGAAGAAGTATCTACCACAACTTGCCAGAGCCAATTTTCTGGGAGGAGAACCCTTTCTCATTGGACCATACTATGACATATGGGAGGCAATCATTGAGGTGAACCCTAAAGTGGATGTAGGCATTACCTCAAACGGGACTATGCTAAGTGCTAGAGCCCGAGCCATTATAGAAGGGCTGCCTAACTGCAGAATTACGCTTTCTATAGATAGTCTTAATAAGAACACATGGGAATCCATAAGGCGAACGGGATGTTTTGAAGATTTGGAAAGCAATATTGACTGGCTTTTGGAGAGTAAAAAACTGAAATCATTTTCGGTTTGTCCAATGATTCAAAATTGGAAGGAGATTCCAGACATAATGAGATTCTGCGATAGAAATGAACTAGACATCTACTTCAATGTTGTGTATGGCCCCTTAGGAGGAAAACTTGCGGGAATCCATAAACCCGAAGACAAAACATTAAGCGAGACAACAGAGTTGCTTCCTGATGTTTCTCTTCAGACCATGGACAATACCGAACTTGATGAGGTTATTGAATTATATTCGAAGCAAACGTTTCCCAAACAGCTCCAAGTTCAGCTAGAACACATTATAGCTCAGCTGAAGTCGTGGAAGGCACAGAACAAGGAATGATTAAATCAGCCGACATAGAAAAGTATAATGCATTAAGACCAGTGGAGGCAAGAGACAAAGTATGTCATGCCCCATCGGTAAGCTTGAATTTTGAGCAGAACGGTAACGTTACAGCATGCTGCTTTAATCGTACGGATGTTTTGGGTCGATATCCGGAGCAGACAATTTCAGAAATATGGAATGGAGTCGCCACCCAGAAACTACGGAAGAATATCGCTCAGAAAAACCTAGGCGGAGGCTGTAAACTGTGTGGAATATTATTGGAAAGTGGAAATTATCAGGGGACCAAAGCTGTCCATTATGATGAGTATGCGGTTCCGCAGGGAAAGCTGGAAAAACTTCGAAGTTTTGTTGGCCTGAATGACAGATCAACCATGCCGCGCGTGTTTGAGTTTGAAATATCCAACACTTGCAATTTAGAGTGTGAAATGTGCAATGGCTACTTTTCTTCAACCATCAGAAAGAACAGAGAACGCCTTCCGCCAATGGAGAACCCTTATGGTGATGATTTCGTGGATCAGGTGGCTGAATTTATGCCATACCTAACCGACCTTAAATTTCTTGGAGGAGAACCATTTTTAATTGAGATTTATTACAAAATATGGGAGCGCGTTGCTGTTGTTAATCCCAATATTCGAATACACATTACCACAAACGGGACAGTATTCAATAATCGGGTAAAGGAAATGATGACCAAACTGAATGTTGGTTTGGTTGTTTCCATAGACTCTATAGACCCCGAAGAATTTGCATCGGTTAGGGCTGGTGCAAAACTGTCAAGAGTATTGGAAAATTTAGAGAAGCTTCACGCCCTAACTAAAAAGAAGAATACATATTTGACCATTGCCGCGTGCGCAATGAGTACGAATTGGAAGGGAATTCCCAACCTGATTGAATTCTCTAATTCCAAAGGGATACCTGTACACTTTAATGTGGTGTGGAACCCCGGACACTTATCTATGCGCTACATGAGCTATGATGAGCTCCAACAGATAGCTGATTATTTTTCTGAGACCTCTTTTCCAGATCAGACCAGAGCTCAAAAGATGAATATTAAGGCCTTTTCGGAACTTAACAGCACGGTTAAGCACTGGAAAAATGAACGAGCAAATAATAGGTTAGCCAAATTAGACAGCTTCGAAAGTGTTGATTTAGTGAACCCCAGTTTACTTTCGGAAATCTCTACGGATTCGCCCGAAGTCCTTATTCTTGCAAGGAGCTTGGTAAAGCAATATGTATGGGCAAAGCCCGCAATAAAAGACCAGCTCATCTCTTCTGGTTTTATTAACACAGACGAGCCACAACCAATTAAGCCCCAATTGTTTGAGCTTTGGAAGACGAATGGTGATTCGTGGTTTTTTGAGTCGTATTTCAACCTTATTCCATTATTGGCAGGAGCCTTTTATGGAGCGGAGGTATTACACGAAACGGAAACTAAGTGCGCTGCAATCTTAGCACACGTAACCGATATGCGAAGACAGCAAGCCATCTTAAGTGATTTGATTGACGACATTGATCGGAAAAGCGTTGTAAACCATCTTCAGCTTATCACAAACAATACAACAGAAGGCCTGTTAGCTCATATAGAAGAAAACTACTGACCCTTCGTTATTTCCGCATCAAACATTTCTTTAAGCTCCTCAACTGATAGGTCTTTGGCCATTCCGAAAAGAACCTCCGGGTCGCTCGTTAAAACAAGATGATAAAGTTGGTCAACAAGTAATTCGGTGTTAATTGTTGATTCAAGAGAGCGTAGTCTCTCAAGGAGAAATTGACCGTCAGTCTTGCGAGTAGAACCAAAATGAGCGATGATTTTTTTCTGGGCCGTATCTATATTAGAATCACCCTCACCTACATCAGAATTAAGTTTAGGCGAGCTGGGCTCAGATGGAGGTTTACCAGTGGCCTCTCGCTCAACCGCCTCCGAATGCCATGTTTTGATTTGCTGGTTGACAAGGTTATTATATGTGTCGATATTGTATTTGTGAATGGCACTATTTCCTGAATTTGGCATCTCCAGTTTGGCCGATGAGAGTTGGCTCAGAATCTTTTCCAATTCTGAGGATGGTAGACTCCAAAGAGCTTGATCAGCAGGTTTGATAATGCTATTGAACCAGAGATGAATATCTTTTTGGTTGCACCAATTAACGAATTCCGGCATTTCCCACCAGTTCTGTCTTAGTGGGTTAATCATGATACACAACGTACGCTTGTTTTTCCTACAATAACTGATAAAGTAATCGAGGTTCTCCATCAGACGCTCGAAATTGCCGTTTATTCGAATGGACTCATAGGTTTCGGGACTGAAGCCATCGATTGAGATATTGAAATGGAAATTCGACTTTTCCATGTATTCTTTAACCTTCGAAGTAAGCACCGTTCCATTGGTGGCAATCACCATCTTAAGCTTCGGATTCAGTTCAGAAATATTGTCCCAAATGTCATAATACTGCTTGATTAGAAATGGTTCGCCTCCGTTAAACCGCGCTTCTTTTAGGTGCGGAATGAATTCGTTCAGTTCATCAACAAACTTTTGGCCATAAGGAGAGGGTAGTGGCGGAAGTTTCTCTCTGTCTTTTCGGATAGTGGAACTGAGGTTTCCGTTGCACATGGTACAACCCAAATTGCATCTATTACTGAGCTCAAACTCCATAATTGTAGGGTAGACCGGATGCAAATGGTCATTATCGTAAGCCTTAGAAAGTACGTTTACATAATTCCCTTCAAGCAGGTGCTTTTTACACTCTTGACAGCCAAAATCAAGATTACAAGACCTAATTCCTGCTCTAATCTTTTCAAAATTTTCACCCTTCCAAATATCCATGATGGATTTTTCCTCAGAATAGGTTTCATGTTTATGGAACGTTTTCCAGCACAATGCAACATGCCCCTCTGAGTTGAAGTACAGATTAGAAAATGGGGCGTGGCATAAAAGCGTTTTGTCACGGACTTGTCTCGTTTGATTATATGCCTTGGTTGTTTCTGCTGGAAGCCCAGACACGGAAATTGCATTGCTTCTTCGATTAAATATGTTTTTGAAGAAACTCATTTTGCTTGTTGCTTTTTTGCGGACTCCAATTTGAGAATTTCCAATTTGATATCTGCACTAATATTTTCGTAGATACAATCTGCCATCATTGCGTAACCTCTCGGTTTATGGTGTCCATCAGTCGGAACCCACCAGAGGTCTTTTGGAGAAAGGTTTTGGCTGGACATGGTCTTCTGATAACAGTCTTTTAGATCGAAATATCGAACATTCGGAAACTCTAAAGAAGCTTTAGATAAGGTCTCGTTGAGTGAATAAACATACGATTGGTGCACTTCGCCAACCAAAGGAAAAAACAAAACATAGACGGGAACGCTGTCAATTGCTGAGTATGCACCCACAACATCTTTGATATGGCGTTGCGCTTCTTGTTTAATGTGAATAGTGTCCCTTGTTTGCATTAGTTGATCGTTGTATCCCAATTTAGAATAAACGAGTCGCCCAATTCTACTGAAGGCGTAAATGAGCTCGCTGATTGAGATATCAACCCCCGAATTGTTAAATCGCTCCATACCGCCCCGAATCTGAGAGTCATATGTGAAGTCCAAGGTTGAAACAGCAAGAATAACAAGGTCAGGTTCTAAATTTGAAAGGATCTTATTAAACTTTTGCAGCTCTTCGTAAGGGTCACTTCCAGAGGTAGCACCATTTAATATTTCCAGATTAATTCCTGCCTGTTGAAACATTCGTTCAGATAAAGAAACCCATGTCGAATCCATTGAGGTACCGTCTCCTTCTGTGAACGAATCGCCAAGGGCAATTATTCTGAAGGTGCTGCCCTTATCTCCCCAGCTTTTATCGCTAAAGCCAAATTCGTTTGTAGTTCTTTCGAATGAATAAGCATCGGTGCTAAAAAAATAACTGGTATTGGGTTTGCGAGTTCTTGCCTTGGCGGAGAAGTACTCAATATCTAACGGCCGCCCAAGCCCCCTTTCTTCTAGGTAGGTAGACATGTATCCAGCGTAAACCAGCACTCCTTCTACACTTACCAAGACTAAAAAAAACGACACGAAAAGGGTTGTCAAATTCTGTTTGTGCGGGGGTTTAATAAAGAACCGAGCAAACACAATCAGAAAGAGTAGACCAAGCGTCATGAAGCCAAGAAAAACGACATAACTAACCAATGGAACTGGAAATAAAAACCCTTCAATTAGCTGATCTATCCTTGGCATCTCTAATACCAATTAAGGTAGCGGTGTCTGAAACGATTTTTCCATCGTTGTAAAACACTGAAATCATCTTCAATTAACCCGTATCGAACAAGAAGCTTAAAGTAAGCTGATCCAATCATGAAATCGTTTTTATCAAGCCCCTTAGATCGCCAATTCTCGTTCATCCAATGAACGAAGGAATACCCTTCTGGCATTTCTTTTTTGCCAATAAGGAGATCTCGAACATCATCCCAAGCATCAGGGTTTGAACGTCTGTAGCCGCTATCAATGTATTTGTTGAGGTCAAAATGCGCTACTGCATCGGCTAAAATTTCAATTGGCTTGTGCCAATCCCTATTATGCTCGTCAACCTGAGAAGATGCGTGCTCAAAACAATGTTTCATCAGCTCCGAGCCTTTTGGAGCCTTCATCATATTCCCAACCAAAGGCAATGTTGGATGTTCTCTAAAGTAGTAATCAGAGGAAATGTTCAAGTGCTTTAAACAAGTGACATCCATGTCTGACCACCATCCGCCCTCTTCATAAAGAAGCTTGTACCGAAAGATGTCTGAAAAGCCAGAAACACTTCCTTTTCCTTGTCCGAATTGAGTTGTGTTTTTATACCTGAAAACAGAAGATTCTGGAAGGATTTTGTTTGCATCCTCAATGATGCAACCAGAAGGTAAAGGAGTTAAAATTGGTTCGTATACGAACAGACGGAAGTCATGCCCCTGAGCTAGGAACGAAGTAATTGTAAGGGTTTCCATAAGAGAAAGCCGATTACCAATCCACAAGCCATTAATTGTTGCCCCCATTTCTATTTTTCCATCGAATCTGTTCTTGCTTATCGCCAAGCACACGAAATTTAAATTGATAGGCGAAAAAATTTACCAGCAACTTAAAGGCAATCCAAAGTTCTAAAATGCCTTTGAAATAAACTATGTGAAACAATCGGTAGGAAAAACCAACTGAAATTGACCACAAAGTGGTGAGTATCCGATTTGTTATGTCTTTTGATATGCCATAGATTATACCGCATACCGTTTTCATTTCGTAATAGAATTTAAGAGCGCCTCTATGCCACAATACATCTGATGTTTGGTAATAAACAACGTTTCCCACGAAATCTCCAACAAGTACTGCAATCCAATTTCGGAATAGGACTAAATGCACAAAACCCAAAAGGAGGTATTTCCAATTTAGCATAGCCATAACCGCAATACACGCTATTGGAAACCAGAATTCATAGATGAGGCGTGGCTCTAATAATCGGCTGCCCAATCGAAAGGGCCTCGTTTTTTCAATAATACCCTCAGCAATTGGAGTGGTAAACCCGAGAATTAGGACGAACAGGGCTGTTAAAACAAGTAAAGTTGGAACTTGAAAACCAGCATATAGTATGATGATGCAGAAAAAGACCCATTCAATAGGAATTAGGCGTTTTTTTAAGAAGGCTGTTATCACGGAAACACCGTGTCGTTGTACGGTATTCGACACACCTGAAACCTTATCATTTTGAAAGTCTAACACTTGGTGCTCCAAGATATTTCTAAGGCCAGAAAGAAATGCCCAGCATAGAACAGAACAGAATATTACAATATGAAAAGCTTTAATAGGGCCGGTTTGATTGGCGAATATGACCAACGCCATTACGCTTACTGGAATAACCTGGGCATAAAGCGAATCAGTTATAATGTCTAGATAAGGAACCTCTTTCCACCGGAAAGGAGGGGCAGAATAAAGGATGAATAGAAGAAGTTGGAACCCAATAACAGCAATAAAAAGGGGGCTGTCCCAAAGCAGAAAAAGGGCGGTTCCAATGGATATTGTAGCTAAAAAGAGCGGTGTAAAAAACCGCTTGAATTTCGAATGCTGAGAAACTGAGTTTGGTTTAGATGCTTTTTTATCAATCTCGATATCAAAGCAATCATTGATGTAATATCCAAAACCCGCAGTAGAAAAAAGCCAAGTAAGTATGAGTGGGAAAAGAACGAGATAGGACTTTGGCCCGACATCGCTAAGTAGAATAAAAAAGTAAGACCACCCCACAAGCATAGCCACCTTGGAGTTCCACCAGTCTGAAATGCGGAGGTTCATCACTGAATCACTTTTTCTATGATGTACGGAGGTCTTTTTCGTGCGGATACAAGCGTTCTCCAAAGTATTTCAGAAAGCAAGGTTATCCCAATCAGCATGGCCATTATCCAACTTGCTCCAATTATTAAACACAGTTTAACTGTTGTTTCCCAGTTAGATTGAGCCACCAGAATAGCAAAGACAGGAAACAAAAGGAGCTCCAAGATTGCCAAAAGCCGAAACAAGCGAGTTGGAGCATCAGAAAAACCGATAAGCGTGTCAATAACCAGTTTCACCTTCTTTGAAAAAGACCATTGAGATTGGCCAGTTTTTCTTGCTTCACGCACAACAGGCACAGCTTCATAACGCTGACTCAGCCACGATATTAAATAGACCAGATTTATGTTGTGGACATCTATCTGCTTGAGGTGCTCACCAACTTCCTTGTCAAAAAGGATGAGGTCATAGCCACCATCGGGAACGTGGGGCAAGGCAAATCTTTTTACCATCCTGTGGTACACTCCAGAAAAGAACCGCGTAGTGAAATCTTCCTCTCTTTCTACCCGCTGACCAATGACCAATTTAGCGCCCTGTTTCCACTTGCTTAGCATTAGCGGAATATGCTTTGGCGGATCTTGAAGATCAGCGTGAAGTTGAATGATGGCATCGCCAGAGGCATTCAAAATTCCGGCATGAAGCGCGTTGTACGAACCGAAGTTTCCAGAGAGAACGACAATTTTACATTCAAATGGCGCACTCTGCTTTAGTTTCTGCAGGCCCGCCAGCGTACTATCTGTCGATCCATCATCAACAAAAACCACTTCCAGATTATATTCTGATTGTATTTCTCCAAAGAGGGTTGTAAGAGCCCCTTCTAACTCAAGAAGCCCTGTAGAACTTTGGTAACATGGAACGACAATAGAAACGAGGGTTTTCAAACCGACCGAGGAGGAGATTTCAGTGGTTGTGCTATCAAATTCAGGGTAATTCACTGTCGAGTTCCGCGTAGTATTGTTCAATTTCAGAAACCACGCGCTTCTGCTCGTCATGAGTGATGCCATAAAAGAGCGGAAGACGCACCATGTGAGTAACAACTTTTTCTGTGTTTGTCATGTTTCCGGAGAACAAATGTTTGGCTTTACCAAATTGAGAAACATGTAAGGCAGAATAGTGTGGGCTCAGGGTAATTCCCTTTGTCCGTAGTCGATTAATGAGTCCAGTTCGTTCATCAGCAGAGCGAGTCATCATCCAAAAAATGTACCCGTTTATGTTTACGCCAGAATTGAGGCGAGCGCTGCTAATACCGTACGTAACAAAAAGAGGCTCTAGCGCTTCTTGGTAATACCTCCACCCCTGCACAAACCAATTGAGGATTGAAGGAGCTTGATTAAACTGCTGTGCCAAAATGTCAAGAAGAGGCGCTGCCAATGCTGAATTTGTTCCTAGGGAGGTCCACTCGTAAAAAGGAATTTTACCTTTTCTAAAGGCTGACCGGTTGGTTCCCATATCTGTACAGGAGGAAGCGACACCAATGAGCGATTTATTGTTTATTGCCAATGCCCCTCCTTCGTACGAGGTAATCATCTTTACGTGGTCAAAACTGAAAGTGGAGATATCTCCAAAGCTACCGAGTGGGGTTCCATTGAAATCGGCAAGTAACCCATGCGCATTATCTTCAATCAACCAAAGGCTGTGTGTCCTACAAATTGCTGTTATTCTGTCGTAATCACAAGGAACGCCACCGTAGTTAATGGTTATAACAGCTTTTGTTCTAGTTGTTATAGCAGCCTCTAGCGCATCAGCACAGATGTTCAGCGTATCAAGCTCGCAGTCAACAAATACACACGTATGACCGAACATGGCCACTGCGTTTGCTAAGGATACAAATCCATAAGATGGGATGATTACTTCACTGCGCGCAGGAAGATCAAGAATCATAATGGCCAACTCCAGCGATTGGGAGCATGATTTTGTGAAAAACACATCTTCATTCCTAATCAATTCAGAGAGAAGCTGTTCACACGCAATGGTTGAACCCTGATCCGTTTGAGAATATCCAGCGTTGGTTTGACTAAGCTGCTGGTAAGTGTTTTTGAATGATGGGATTATCTTATTCACAATCTATTGAACGCAGTCTAGGTAAATAAGGTTGAAGGTAGTTTTCAAATGTAGTATATACTAAGCATGTAGCCAACAAGTGAATTGTGGTGCAAGAAAGGTTTTCCTTACACAGCAATATTTATTCCGAGTGCTGGACCCGATGTTTTGTAAAGCTATTTCTGAAACCTGCTCGTGATGTCTCAAGACCTCATTATTCGGCTCGCGGCTCAGGATTGGGAGCATTTGGGGGTAAGAAGGAGAGTTCCCATCAATCACCACATTGAGATCTTAGAATGGGATAGAGAAGTTCTGCAATTTGCTGATTCCCAAGCTCGCTAAGATGAAGGTCTTGATTTGAAATGATGCGTTGGCTTAGGGGAAGTTGGTTAAGTACAGAGTCGGCCATAATCACAGTCACGCCACGATTCTCATACATTTTCTGAACAATGCGGTCCTGCGGAGCCGTGGACTCTGGTTGTACTGGGTGAGGTATGACCAACACTAAAAGAGTTATTTCGTTATTTTGACAATAATCAACGATGGAATCTACCTGTTGCGCATACATCTTTATTGCTTTCTGATCCCGAAAGCAGTCTGTAAAGAACCTCATGTATGAATCCATCATGGGAAAGTCATATGTTCTGAAGAAAATGAAGTTCGCGAGGTAGGAACGGGTAATGACGGTCCGCGCCACGTATGGAAGTTCAGCGTAGACGTCCAGCTCTGGATACCAGCCCAATGCTTCGTGACAGATCATATCAGGGTCATTGAAAAAGTATTGTAAGACCATTATATCCGGAAAGTCTATAAGCCCATTGATGACCTCCAACTCTTCGGTTGTAGAGTATCCGTCACGTCCGAAATTGAAAACATCAGCACAGTCCCTCAAACTCTCTTCAAGAAGGTCGGAGTATCGCATTGAAATGGATTTCAACCCGGCTCCTTGTGTGAAAGAATCCCCGATGAAGACAATCTGCTTGCGAGCGGCCCCACTTGCGCGTACTTCGGTTGATGGGTCTTGCAACAGGACACTCTTGTTTCCATAATAGAGTTGCCAAGTTTTGGAAGCCAGCGATTGATTGGTGTGATTACTCATGGGAATGAGGGTGAATACTGCTTCAAGCATTGGCATCAAGGAAAAAAGGGCTAGTGCCGAAAGCCAGAAATTTGACAGTAAAAACATCGAGGTGTCCTTACGCTTCATTATTTTTATGAGCGTAAGGATTGGAAGCAAGGACGCCAATATGAGTAAGGCAGTCCTTGCCGTAATAAATAGAGCCGTGGGAAGGGTTTGGTCAGTATAGTCAAGCGTAGGGGTGAGCAACAAAATACCGAGCACCAGCAGCAAGTAGACTGATATGGCTGGGGTTACTTTCAATACTTGTTTTCGATAGGTTCAAGTGTCATCAGATAGGCGAAGATGGCGCGGGCCTCTCCGTCAGATAATAGAGTGAATGGAAACATGGGGTCTCGCAACGGTTGTCCGCCACGCGCTGTACCCGTTTTGAGCATCCTAACGAATTCTGTTTCAGTCAACTTACCGATACCTGAATTGACCGAAGGGGTTAGGTTTGCAGCATAGATCGTTTCGCCTGTCTCGCTTCCATGAGGGTTTCCTCCCTGAAAGTATCGCCAGGACTGTTCCGGGTAAACGGGGTCGTTGGTCATCGAATTTCCACTATGGCAATCAAAACAGGCGAACTTCGCGGTTGCGAGATATCTTCCCCATTCGACAGTTTTCGTGGTGTCTGCCTGTGATACTGAATATGTGTTCAATTTTGGTGGTCTTAGCCAAAAATGGACCAATGCTTTTAGCGGAAAGCTGAACTGCGGTGCAGCGGTTTCCTTCGGAATCGCACGCACCAGTGGACTGTCGCTCTTTAAAAAGCTGACTAGACTTGACAGGTCTCTATCGCTCAAATGCACATATTTCGGACGGTCAAAGATGTAGATTCCGTCTGGTCTTACTCCAGTCCGAAGAAAGTAGGCAAGGTCTTCCCTGCTCCATTTTCCTATTCCATGGATGCTGTCGTTAGTTATGTTCCCGCTTGAGAATTTGCCCAAGCGATCGGGATTAGGGTGTTGTCGGCCTGAGAGAGCCCCTGTTACCGGATTGAAATGACATCGAACACAGATAGTCCGGGCGATTCGCTCCCCTTCGTACACGTCAACAGACATCATCGAAGTCTTACTAATCAGTGCTCTGTCTGATTGGTCAAACCTTGGCATTGGGGCAAATTGAATGTAAGCCGCCAGACCTATCCCCGTTGTTAGGATGCTCATAATCAGGAAAAACCAACGGTTCCTATTCATAACTATAGTGGAATATAGGGGCATGCGACCTTATGATTGAAACCTGAAGCCAGACCCAGAGATATGCAAGTGCCAAATGTATCAGCACATTGCTTAAAAGACCCAACGCAAGATCCGTGTTGCTGAGTATTGGACTGACCGCATCCGCCACTTTCACAAGGTCGTGTATGATCCAAGGTTGTCGCCCGGCCTCAGAGACTATCCAGCCTGCACAAGTTGCAATAATCCCAAGGACGAACAGTCCGAGCGTAAGCCAGACCCTTCCTCGTGGGTTAATGCGTTCTGAGAGCAGAACGAGCACTCCTAAAACCATTAATACCCAGGCTAAGACCATGATCCTGAATGAATAGAAGACCCTTTTTACAGGAGGCCATTCCGATATTTGTGATTCAGGCAGCGGCCGTATGCCTTCATCTGTTGTTCTGATTAGCATATCCGACATTTTTTGGGGTACAGGCAAACCCTGAGTGGATCTGATAGTTGGGTCGGTGACACCAATCGGGTAAATCTGAAATGTGGAACCCTCATAATATCCTTCGATTGCCGCAGCCTTATTTGGCTGTTCGTTGGCAACATTCAAGAACTGCAAATGACCAGTGAAGGGTTGTAGCAACAGTAGACCAAGGGCAATTAGTACACTGGAACGAAAAAACGGTACCGAATCCCGTCCGGTGTAAATAAGACTGAGGGCTACCAACGACCATAACGTTCCAGAAAGTAACATGGCCTGAAAGCTGTGAACGAATCTTGTGACAGCAAAGGGGTTCATAATTATCTCAGACAAGGAATTTAGGCTCGCTTCCGTAACCTTTCCGCTCTCAATAATCAAGTCAACCCCAACCGGATGTTGCATCCAGCTGTTTACCATGATGGACCAGCCGCTTAAAAGAAAAGTTGTCATGAACACTATGACTGAAATGAGAGTTCGGTGCACGGTTCGGTCTGAGAATCTGCCTAGTAGCATTGCACACAAAACAGCTATGATGATGAATCCGATTCCGGCACTGCGCCCTATCGGGTGATGCACCAGAAGAAGCAGGGCCTTTTCGGCTCCTGGCCAATGCTGCGACAGTCCAGTTTCCAAAGTAAGTCCTGAAACTGAGGAAAGTACAAACTGGATGACGAACAGATGAAGGATAAGCGCATGAAGCATTCTAAAAACTGGCCTTTTTCCAAAGGAAACAACCGCGAGCACGAGTGCGGTACCAGGAAGAGCCCCCGCAATGAGAAAGTGCGAGACCATCCCTGTTCCAAAGATTAGGCGTGCTGCAGATTCAGGATCCATGGCTGTTTTTTTTTCTGATGATTACCATCGTCCAAATGAGAAACAAGATGCCGATCAAAGGTTTAATCCAACGGACAAGCTCAGGAAAGTTGCTTTCAAACAACCCTCTCAATGAAATGAGGGCAACAATCAGAATGACTGCCGCTTTCAGAACTCCCATAACAAGCCGATTTACCGCGCTCAGGTCGCCAAGGGGTCCAGAGTTTTTATTTTCGACCATCCTTCCAAATTTTCAACACCCGTGAGACTGTCAGATTTTTATCAAACGTGAAAAGCAGACCACCCATCAAGATTATGGCAATGTAGGCCATAAGGTGCACTGCAGCTATAGCTCCTGCATCTTCCAACGAAACACCGAAGCGCGGAAGAATCAGTAGTAATGCCGCTTCTGGAAGGCCCAAACCCTGAATGCTGAGGGGAAGAAGAAAGCTTAGTGCGAGTATGGGGGTAATCAGGAAAACATCCAAAAACGGTACGTCATTGGCCACCCAGACCAGCAGTAGCTGAATTAAACAGGCCTGCACAAGCAAATGAAGCCCAGAAAGCATGATTAGTAAGGCGATACGTTTAGGCTGAAATGGTTTTTCAATCGCGGAAGAGACAACTGCTGCCAATCGACCGCCCACCTTCGGGATTTTTTCGAGCAATGGAATAGAAAACTTCATGGTAGGTCGCGCGAAAAACGTCATCAAAAGAATCAGCATGGCCAACAGACCATAATTCCACTGACCAGCGATTTCGAAGAAACGTGCCCCGTGTATCACAACGAACGCTATCAATATGACGCACATCATTGCAAGCCCCGTTAGCCGCAGATAAAATACCGACCTGATGCCCTGCGCCCAAGTCAATCCTTTTGATCGTAGCAGAGCCATTCTGAGGGCATCCTCCGCATCGGGTATCGGAACCGCCATCTCTAAAAAAAGGATATGCCATTCGTTCCTAAGAAACCATCGGACATCCATTAGCCGCGTGTCGCTCGCAACGCGCCATCGCATTCCCATCAGCAAAAACCGTGTAATCATTAGCAGAATTGCCGTGAAGGCAACGGTCGGTGTCATTTCCTTCAACTGCGACCAAAGACCCTCCGTTGGCACCTGTCTGAGGATTAAAAACACCAACAGCAGAAACAGAAACAATTTCAGAATGTGTTCGAGAGGTCGTTGAGACATAGTCAGGTACATTCAACCACCTAGTTCAAAAGTGGATGGGGGTTAAAGTTATTCATTCGTACTTCAAGTGGAGTTCTGTAGCCAAGGATTTTTCTGGGTCTGTTGTTGAGTTTATCTGTTTGTTGGAGGCCTTTCTGAGATTTCTTTCCCAAGAAGCGCGTGGGTTGTCAAGGAACACATCAGTTTGGAGTTTCCGTGCAACACGCTCTTTCGGCTAGCACTTGGGCGTGCTGTTCCTGCCAACCGCTCTCGTTAGTGTACTGTGTGATAACCAATACCTCAACCTTTGCTCATAAATGAGCCAGTTGTAAGTCGAATTCATTCGGCAAATCTTTAAAACCTAGAGATTTGCACTGGCAATTCAATCTAAGGCATAAATTTACAGACCTTTGAAACGATTCGCCTTAGATTTAACACAGAGGAATACCATATATGAACCATGCAAAAGTGAAGTTTTTTGTCTTTCCTTGTGATTTTTGCGCTTCACGAACGAAAACTCCACGCGTCAAGCCAAACCATTCTCGGATTGGTCAATTCGATTCATGGTCAATTTTAGGGTAACAGATGGCATGAAATCGCGAATGGACGTGTTCACAACCGCGAGGGAGAATTTCGGAACAGTGTCTCTTTCTGTACTGACCTTAGTGTTGTTGTCCTTTGTAATCCATCAGTTCAACCTGCTAGACATCGCGTGGTTTTCTACATGGCTCCTTCCGATTAGTGCTGTTGGATCTGTTATCAGCATCTTGACTCCCCAAAAGAGGCGATTGCACTTCTTCCTTTTCCTGTCAATTGTCGCATTAACCTTGTTTCATGGCATTTATACAGGAGCAGTTGTTTTTTTGTTGGCCGTAACCCTAAATTTCGCTCTTTGGTTCAGTTTCAGGAAAGCGGTTCTTTGTTTCGCATGCGTCCTCATGGCTCTTGTGGTGGGAAGAGAGGGCTGGTTTGGAGATACGTCTGGGCTGGTGTCGTATCCTGTCGTTGGGTCGTTTCTGATTTTCAGAGGAGCGCTTCTCTTATTTGAAAGGAGTCTGGCATTGACGCGGGAATCATCGCTTGTTGAACTGCGGATGTCCTATCTGATGATGCTACCGAATGCTGCCTTTCTGATTTTCCCTCCGATCGGTTTTCAACGGTTCCAAAACGCGTATGACCCATCTTTTCGCTTCGAGGTTTACCAGCGCGGCCTCATTTTTCTAACTCGAGGAGTGCTCAACATTATTATTTATAGAGTGCTCTATCAATATTGGGCAATTGCCATAACGGATGTTGCCGATCCTATCGGACTGATCAGATTCGTGACAGGTTCTTACGCGATTGCTTTCAAAATCTCGGGCATTATGAACATGGCAATAGGAGTTCTTTGCCTCTTCGGATTCGACATGCCTAAGGTTTTCAATCATTTTGTTTTGGCTGAGAACTTCAGCGACCTGTGGAGACGCATCAACATATATTGGAGGGACTTGATGGTTGAACTTTTCTTCAACAGGTTGTTCTTTGTGTTTAGAAAGCTCAGCATCAATGCTCGACTGGTTTTCAGCACGTTCTCACTTTTTGTCATCACAGCGGTTTTCCATACTATTCAAGAGTATTGGCTTGTCGGTGTCTTCAAACTGAATATCGGTGATTTTATATTCTGGTTAGGGTTCGGAGTGCTTGTAAGTGCCGAAGTGCTGCATGAGACAACAAGGGGTAGAGCAAGCAAGAAAAACACTTCGGTACTTGCTCTAGGATTCAGAAGCTTTCTCGTGTTTTGTGTTATGAGTCTGCTTTGGACCATATGGGATCTGCCTTCCTTGTCCATGCTCGGATCGGTCATTTCCAAAGCGTGGACTTTCCATGACATGGACTTCTTGAAGCTGTCGGCCTTCGTTTTGGTCGTTGTTCTTGGTATAATAATCATTCGCACTGTTGTTGAGAGTAACAGGTTCAAGGCGCAGAACACCGGTATAACAGTGGTTTTGTCCTTTTTTGCAATGTTGTGTTTGTGGGCCAGCACCATGGTCATCCCTGCCATCACGGATGGTCAAGGGGGCTATGCACAGTTCATGGAGAGGCTTATAGTCAACCCGAAGAATGACTATGATAGGAAAAATCAGTATCAGGGTTATTATGATCAGTTCTTCCAATCCAAGGACTCGTTATGGTCAACTGGAGAGGATCACAGTTACACCTCCCCATTCATGACCGATTCCAGCATTCTTTTCAGCCTACCAAGACCAAATCTTCAGTTGCCGAACCTGAAAACAAATTCATTTGGCATGAGGGACAAAGAATACTCATTGGCCAAGCCGGATAGCACCGTGCGGATTGCCGCGCTGGGGGCTTCCTATCTCTTTGGAACCCTTTATGACGGAGAAGAAGTCTGGGAGCCAATATTGGAAGAGTCTCTCAATATGGATGGGCCCTGCGGTAGTGGGATGAAATATGAGATACTTAACTTCGGAAATGGAGGATATGGAGTCATTCCACAGCTCCAGATGACGAGAACCAAAGCTTTGAAGTTCAATCCTGATGTGCTCCTTCTCGTCAGCCATGAACGTTCTGAGCATTTCGCCATCTTCAACCTTTTTCAATACCTTCGATTAGGAGTGGCGTTGGAAGACCCCTATCTTAATAATCTGATTATGAGGGCAAACGTGAGTCCGGAAATGACTGAACAGGAATTGCATCTTAGGCTATCTCCGTATGGAAAAGAGCTTGTTGAATGGGGTTATAATCAAATCGCGGCTGTTTGTATGAAAAATGGAACAAGACCAGTTTGGTTGTCATTTCCAACAACTGGGTTCACAGCAGAAGACCTGAAGAGGAACGCCACGTATCGTGAAATGGCTGAAAATGCAGGATTTGAGGTGATGGAAGAGTGGGATATTTATGATGGTGAGGACGTTCAAACCCTCCGGGTCAGCGAAGAGGATCTTCACTTGAACAATGTGGGTCATCGACTTGTTGCAGACAGACTGTTCAGGAAGTTTGCTGTCAGGCCAGAATTACTGTGTGATTAAAACAACCGTGATTTCATGCAAATGGAGGAAAAGATAAGACGAATACTTTCAGAACACATCTTAGACCCGGAGGAGGTTGATGAGCTTCAAACCGACACCCTGCTGATATCAGGCGGATACCTCGATTCCATAAGCACATTGAGGTTTGCCACATTCCTGGAAGAAGAGTTCAACATCGTTTTCATGCCGCATGAGGTTACCAGAGACAACTTGAATAGTTTGGAGCTGATACAGAGTTTTCTGGTCAGGAAAATGGGAAATGAATAGGTTATCCTCAATCGGACTTTCTGTTCTATCCCCTCCCAAATCAGTTGCAGATAAGGTTGCTATTGTTCATGGAGATCAGCAATTGACCTATGAGCAACTTGCTTCCCGCGTTTCAGATTTGTCTGACATCCTCAGCAAGTTGGCTGTTGGTCACAGCCAGCGAACCGCCATTAATATGCCCAAAAGTATAAATGCGGTGGTGACCATCTTGGCAGTATTGAATTCAAACGGAACGTGTATTCCACTCGACCATGGTTCCCCGAGCATCCGGAAATCTCAAATGATTAGCGACTCCAGACCGCACAACATCATTACTGCGAAAGGATGTTCAACACAACTTGGCAGAGAACATCAAAACACTTTCAATCTGGTTGAACACGATCTGGCGATGGCAATTGACATCTTGACCGTAGGGCGGGATGATGTGGAGGAGCCAGCAAATCAAACTTCCGCAGCCTATATGCTTTACACCTCTGGTACAACGGGGCTACCAAAAGCCGTGATGATCAGTCCTATGGCCCTGAAGACTTTCATAGATTGGTGCTCCGAAATGTTCAGCCCCAATCAAGAGGACGTGTTCTCGTCTCATGCCCCATTACACTTTGACCTGTCCATACACGATATTTTCGTAACACTTAAACACTACGCAACGGTCCACCTTATTGATGAAGTTACCTCCAGAAACCCAACAGAAGTTGCTAGACTCATTGCTGAAAAGGAAGTGACCGTATGGTATTCTACACCCAGCGCCTTGATGATGCTGTTGAAGTTTGGCGGATTGAAGGCGTTTGATTTTCCCAAATTGCGCCATGTTCTGTTTGCCGGAGAACCATTTCCTGCAAAACAGTTGAGACTATTGAAGAATGTTTGGAGGCAAGCGTCCTTTTGGAATCTCTATGGACCCACCGAAACCAATGTTGTGTCCTACTATAGGATTCCTGATGAAATTCTATTGTCAAGAACAGAACCCTTCCCAATCGGGAAAGCCTGTGAGCATGCTGAATTCAGAATAGATGGGGATTCAGTAGCTGGAGGAGAACTGTTGGTTTCAGGCCCATCGGTCACGTCCGGATACTGGTATCGTTCACAGCTCAATGAACAGATTTTCCACGAAGATGAGGTCGGAAAGGTTTGGTATCATACAGGAGACCTTGTTGCCGTTGAAGGTTCAGGCAACCTCATATTCAAGGGACGAGTGGATGACATGATTAAGAAGAACGGATTCCGGATTGAGCTGGGCGATATAGAAGCGGCACTGATGACAAATGAACATGTTGAACAGGTCAAATTATTGACCTATCGAAACAGCGATGTCATCTCCCTCCATGCATTTGTCGTGACAAAGAACCCGGATCTGAAAAAGTCACTACTACGAAAGATCTGCTTAGACCACCTTCCTGCTTACATGATGCCGGACCGTTTCGTTATGCTAAAGGAATTTCCTCAGACAAGAACAGGAAAGATTGACGTACAGGCCCTTTATAAGATGATTTGCAATGATTGACCCGAAACAGGACTATAAAGTAGAAACACTTACAGAAGCGATTCTTAAAGTTCTACAGACCAAAGAAGACCACTTGGCCGGACCCGAACTTCAGAGTGACCGATGGCTTGACTTGGGGGCGAATGGCCTACTCGGATTGCCGTTTCCAGAAAACCTTGGAGGTGGCGGGTTCTCCGTCTATGATTCAGCCGCTGTTTTTAGGAACCTCGGAAGGAGATCCGCAGACCGAGGGTCAGTGTTTGCCGCGGCAGCGCACCTGCTAGGATGTACTGTACCTATCTGGCTTTTCGGAAGTGGTGAGCAACATCAGGCGTTCCTGCCCGGACTTACATCCGGAAAGTTCGTTGCGGCCCATGCAATTACGGAGGAAGTGTCTGGTTCAGATGTTTTTGGAATGAGCACTACAGCAACGAAGACAGAAGGGGGCTATATCATTAACGGAAGTAAGACCTATGTGACAAATGCTCCAGGTGCCAACTTACTTGTTTTGTATGCCGTCACCGATTCCTCGAAAGGATTTTACGGGGGAATATCTGCCTTTATTTTGGATAAGAGCTTATGCAACTGGGCTTGTTCGGAGCGGTTTGAGAAGATTGGACTGAAACGCGCTGAAATGGGAAGATTGGAATTTCAGGATACCTTTGTTTCCACTAGCAACATGTTGGGTGCTGAAGGTTCGGGAGCTGGAATTTTTTTGAGCGCCATGAATTGGGAAAGAACATTTCTTTCGGCCTTCCATGCTGGGGTTCTAGAGAGGTTGCTGGAGCTGACAACTTCTGTCATACGTTCCAAGGCGCGACTCAAGGCCCATCAGGCGGTCACACACCCGTTGGCAGATATTTATGTAGAATTGCAGGCGGTCTTAGCTTTAACCGACCAGACACTTCGTGCACTAAATGAGAACGATAAGCGATTGGATTTGAAAGCCACTGTAGCAAAGCTTTACTCAAGTGAAGTATTGAAAAGAGCTTCTATGACGTGTTTACAGATGACCGGAGCCGCAGGATTTTCGGGACAGAATGAGGTTGGTTCTATTTTTACTGATGCCAGTGCCTCAACGTTATATTCTGGCCCGTCAGAGGTTTTACGAAACATCATTTCGAAACATCAAGGACTCTAACAGTATCTGCCTGCTGGTCTTTCTCAATAGGCATAACACACCTGCATGAGAATCCGTGATTCAGTTCAGCGTAGTGCGCTCCAATGAAATCACTGTCAACACCTAAGCTGTAGTACCATGCCATGCTTATCAGGTAGGTGGTGGAGGTCCACCATACACCATATTGTCCAATCTGAGAGTATTTATCGCCTCGGACCCCACCAAGTAATGCAGAAAACCCTACGGAGTCTGTGCTCAATATGTCCGCACTGGCCCGGCTTCCAGCCTTTGACTTAAGATGTCGACCTGCAATTTGCTCGCCACCCATGGCTTGAATCAAAGTTTCCCATTCTGCATCGGTTGGGATGTGCCATCCATCTGGACATAGTTTTCCTGTCAGGACCGCGTGACCGTTGTAGAGGCGGCCATAAACTTGATCATTCTGCTCATCATCATCATAGATTGAAAAAACACCATTTTTGCTCACCTCCGTTTCTTCTTGATTGTCCACCTTTATGATTGGAATTCCATCGTTGTAGTGGCCGGTGCGAAGATTCTCAGACATCCATCTCAATGAACCTACATCTATCGTAGCATAAACGTTTCCATCGATGTCGACCATTTCATTTGGGCCAACAGCCTGACGTTTCAGGCATGAGGGTAACGACATTATGACAATCGCTAGTAGACTGATTTTTAGCGACATGGAGGTGACGATTTCTGAAAGAATGAATAAGCGACCACTTCCTTTAGATTCCAAGTGATGAATACCAAATATGTGAAGGGTTGCTCTCAACTTCGGAAACGATACGTTCCATTTCATCAAGTACGCTTGGTTCAGAATCATACACGTCTCCTTGGAGAAGCTTTAGAATGTCCAACCGGTATTTCGGGTTCTCAATAAAATGGGTGAAAAGTACATTTAACCTATAATAAAGGCGAATGAATCGGTACCAATTGCTGCAACCACGTTTGATGGTTCGTTCGTAATCAAGAAACTGGGATTCGGAGAGGTCGTTTTTTTTGAACGATGAGACGATAGCCTTGGAGGCCAACCTAGCGCTCTGTAGTGCCATGCTCACACCGCTTGAGAAAATCGGGTCAACGAAGCGGGCGGCATCACCCACCATTAGAAATCGATTTCCGATGAAACGAGTCATCTCATAACTGTAGTCAGATTCTACCTTTAATTCAGTTAAGGGTTCGGCAGCCTGAAGTCGATCATGAATATCACTTCGGCCCCGCACCATTTCCCAAAAGAATTCATCTAAGGATTGGCTAGAATCCTTCAGGTTTTCGCTACGGGTGACAACGCCAATGCTCGTAACTGTCTCAGTAATGGGAATCTGCCAAACCCAAGAATTCTGCTGAGGCAGAAAATGAACGTGAATGAAGTCCGACTTCTCTTCTTTCCCACGGTCAAAGTGCTTGAACCATTGATGGACGGCAACCTGATTGAACTCTGCGTCCCGAATCTTCAGTTTCAGTTTAGTTCCAAGGAAGGTACGTCTACCGCTAGCGTCTACAACGAATTTGCATCTAATTTGTCTTTCGGCCCCAAGGCTATCTTTTACGGTGGCAATGCACCCGTCTTCTAGGAAGGAGACACGTTTAACATCGGATTCCTCAAATACCGCTGCCCCAAGCTTTTCGGCATGTTTCAGCAGAAGCTGGTCAAACTTGGCTCTGTCAACATGATAGGTGTAATTCTGCCCCAAGTGCTGATCCCTTTCTCGGAAACGTACATCCACCTCATATGAACTGCCCATGTTCTCCCAGTCATGAGAATATTTTTTTTCTGACGGTGAGCTCCAAACAGCGCCATACTTTTTCAGGAATCCGCTGGTCTCCATTTGATCCATGAAGCCGAGTTCAGTAAATATCTTAGTGCTGGCGGGAACCAAGGATTCCCCTACGTGGGGTCTTGGAAATTTTTCTCTTTCAAAAACCACCACTGATAGACCGGCCATGGCTAGGTAACCAGCCAATGCCGAACCGGCAGGACCACCACCGATTACTAAAACATCGTATTTCGCACCTTTCATCCTCGAATTGAGTTCATTATAGGTTGAATAAAGGTATGATAAAAGAAAATCATTCGACTGTTTCACGGGTACGCTCAACCACCTATTGCAAAAGCGGATTAGGCGTTAAAATGATTCATTGGTACTTCAAGTGGGGGCTCGTAGCGAAGGATTTACCTGGGTCTGTTGTTGAGTTTACCAGAGATTGCGCTCATGAGTGAGCTGGTTGTAAGTCGAATTCATTCGGAAAACATTTAAAAACCACCTGTTTTTCAGCATAAAACCAAAATCATTGAATATAACATAGCGATTATTTTTTAACCATCATATAAGTTCTTAATTTAGAAAATCAAAAAGTTGCAGACTGCTCTACCATCCATTGAATGAAGCAGAAAAACACGTATGAATATGTTGTAATAGGTGGAGGCCCTGCGGGCTCCACTGTTGCGTCTTATCTTGCAAAAGCCAGAAAATCAGTTCTCATCCTAGAAAAGGAGTCATTTCCAAGACCGCACGTAGGGGAGTCGCTTCTGCCATTCTGTTATGATATTTTTCAAGATCTTGGGGTTCTCAACGATATTGAGCAGAGATTCGAGCGCAAGCCAGGTGTCCGGTTCAATGATCTTCATGGCAGACTGCATTCCACATCCTGTTTTTCTCATCATATTGATGGACCAGCTAGCCAATCCTTCCATGTCCGCAGGGACGAATTTGATCAGCTTCTGTTGCAGAACGCACAAAGATTGGGAGTAAGCGTCAAAGAGCAAACCACTGTACTTAATGTAAGTTTTGAAGATGGAGGGTGCACTGTCATGTTTCGGCCAGATGGAGGCGGCCCAGATACCGAGATTACCACCAACTTCGTCATTGATGCCTCAGGGAGGTCTTCCGTTCTTGCCAAAAAGATGAATGCACGCAAGCTTGTTGAAGGCTTCAACAGGATAGCTTTTTCTGCCCACTGGGAAAACGCAACACGGGGCCATGGCATAGAAGAAGGGCTTCTGAACATATTTAAGCTAGATGAGCCCCAGAAGAAAGGATGGGCGTGGATGATACCAATTGCACCGAACAGGGTAAGCTTGGGAGTGGTCATGGATTCTGGGTACGTTAAGAAGCGAAAAAAACAGACAAAAGAGGCTCGATTTGCAGAGAGTTTGTATGAAAAGGAGCTATTCTCATCCGAGTTGATATCGAAGATTCTATCTTCTTATAACAGGGTAACTCCAGTTGAAATCAACATTGATTATTCATATTGGTCGGAAATAGGGCACGGTCCCCGATTCGCATTGGTTGGAGACGCCTTCAAGTTTGTCGATCCGATTTTTGCAACAGGTGTTTTTATGAGCATGAAAAGCGCTCAGGTTTTAGGTAGGGCCCTAACCGCCGGGGACAGTCTAGATAATGCGTATGCTAAAATCCAAGAGGCATATGACCTGATTGAGAGGATGATTAGAATGTACTATGCCGATGATGCGTTCGATTTTCACGAATTGGAAGGTAGCGACCCTTCGGATTTCGGTAGGTCTAAATCTGTATTTGAGTTGGTCCACGGACTATTGGCAGGCGACCTGTTTGAAAAGGGGAATCATTACAATGAGTTCTTTGATACGCTTCAGGATCCAAAAACGTTGGCGAAGTATCATTTTCTCACAAGTAACCCATCTCCAGCCAATAGTTGCAAACACGCCTGAACTTTCAGAGCAAGATGCGTGTAGAGGCTTGGGTCGGCCGCTTATTCACATAACTTTAGCGAACCGAACCATTGACGCATGAAGACACTTCTTCTTAATCTTCCACACCGAACAAAGATCATCAGGCGCTACATGTGTTCGTACAATGCTCCAAACATCATGTTTCCGCCACTTGAGCTTTTGGCCTTAGGTGGCATTGTGAAGCATTGGAAAAATGGAGAGGTGAAATTGATCGATGCGATTGCTGAAGACCTGAACCTTGAAGAGGTTCAACATCGCATCGGGTCTTTCGCACCTGATGTGATCATTTCAATCTCGGGATTCGAATGCTTTGAGGAGGACATGGAAGTTATTCGGCAAATAAAGAAGAATTATTCTGCAATACCATTCGTTCTTTTTGGCCATTATGCAACGCTGTTTTGGGAGGAAATTATGGCAAGAATACCGATAGATTTTATTCTGTTGGGAGAACCGGACCTGAAGTTTGAGAAGGTGTATGATCATCTGGAGAACGGAAAAACGCTTGAAGGGGCTGATGGAGTGGTCTTCAGGAAAGATAGAACGGCCATTACCAATGGGAATGACCATCGCATACCCGACCCGAACAAATTGCCCATGCCTGCTTATGAGTTGTTGAAACCTGGTCTATATCATGAACCATTCATGGAGAGGCCTTTCGGTATGATACAGACTGCAAGAGGATGTCCTTACCAATGTAATTATTGCGTGAAGTCATTCGGAACAAAATTGACCACCCTGCGTCCCGAGCGGATTATTGAAGAGTTGGTGTTTATGAAACAGCATCTTGGAATACGTTCGGTCCGGTTCATTGATGACACTTTTACCGCAATTCCCAAAAATGTGTTGCTCCTCTGTGAACTGATGGTAGCGAACAATTTGAATCTGACATGGTCTTGTCTCACACGACCAGATACTATTAACCGAGAACTATTGACGGCCATGAAAGCTGCCGGTTGCAAAAGGATCTTCTTCGGAGTTGAATCGGGAAGCCAACGCATTTTGGACCGTTACAACAAAGGGTTGGATGTGAAAAGCACGCTTCCGAACCTTCAGGCATGTCAGGAACTTGGCATTGAAACACTTGGCTGGTTCATGGTAGGCCAACCGGGAGAGACACGGGTCGACCTCGCCAGAAGTGTCTCGTACGCAAAACAGGCAAGATTCAACTATGTCCTGGTGAGTAAATTCATTCCGTATCCCGGCACACCTATCTTCAGTGAGCTTCGCGACCAAATAAACTTCTCCATTTTTCCTTACACTAATGAGTTCAAGGATAAGGTCAAGGAGCAGGAATATCAAGGATGGGAAAAGGAATTCTTCTTGCGTTATTATTTCCGTCCCGCGTATGTGTTCAATAACTTCAAACGGTTCATGGCTTCGCCAAAAGAGCTTGTCAAAAACGTGAAGAACTTATCGAAGTACCTGCTTCTTCCCGACAGGTCGAACAAGCGAAAGGATTTCGCCTGAACGAGGCTATCAATCATCCGATTCGGATGGGACGGGAACATAGATCAATAAATCGGTTGACCTTTGGCTTCCAACGGCTTGTTGTTCCCTGTCAATAAGCGGACTGTAAAGTCGGATTGGTTCTCCATAATATCGGGTCAGCGAAATATCGGCAGCATCAAGGTACTTCTGTACAAAATTCTGGTCTCGTTCCTCAATGATGAACACCGGCCTTCTGGATTCCAGGGAACGTATTCTTGAAAGGTTGGCGCGGTTGAAATCATGTAAACGCCCTTTTTGACTGAGGACCTCCCCATCGAAGAAAACGGCCCGGAAGTACCACGGAGTGGCCGGAGAATATCCGCCACACAGGTAAACCAAACCGGGCAAATCGTAAAATGCCACGATCGGATACGGTGCTTTGACATGATTTTCCTGTAGGATGCGCTGCATGGTTTGAACAAAGGTTGCGGTGGCGCTGTCGAGAAGAATGACCTCATTTGGGCCTTGCACTGGAAACCTCTGGTCGGATTGAGTGGTGATTTGACGAAAAGGATACAACGATTGAAAGTATGTAAACCCGAAACAGGACAGGGCCACCAATGGCACGACCAGCAAGAAATTGGTCCTGTTGAGGATGATTGCGAAACCGACCATGCCATATATGGGAATCAGATAGGCGGATAGGCCGATAGTAATCACCGATCCGGTCCCGACCACGGCCACTAGTGGGATTAACGCCACAAGCAGAAGCCCCACAATACGTTTGCCAGAGAGCCCTGTTCCTAGAGTCCTATTCTCTAAAAGTGAAAACATGAGAACGCTCACCAACGGGAAAAACCAGAATGTCATTATTCCGGGACAATTGGAATAACCGGCCTCACAATAGTCCCAGGAACCATTGAAATATAAATATGCCGACCAGCCTCCCAGCAACGAGACGAACAGCGATGTCCTCACTATCGAGCTGGTCAACCTTATCAGGTTCAATGGCACAAGAATGGCCAATGGAACAGCAGCGTACCACGAAAGCCTCAGCAATGCGTTAGCATAGTCTTGAAGAATAACCCAAACAGGCTCCTTGTCAAATTGGATGATGTATTCAATGCCATCCAGATATTCCAGATACCAAGCCTTGGGGGAATATCCAATCAGTATGAAGAATGCCATGCACCCTGCCACGAGTCCCATCAAAAACTCGAGATAGACCTTCCGTTTGGCACGGACATAAAGCATGACGCAGATGAACAATAATACCAGTAGCAGCGCACTGGAGAACTTGTTGAAGAATTGAAACGAGCTCAGGAAACCCGAAGCAAACGGCAACGGAGACCAGATTTGCGCGGGTTTCCGAACCAGTGCCAGAACGCAGGTAGAAATTACAAGGGAAGAGCAGAGGAACGTGATGTCTCCATTGTAGAAGGTCAGGGAATAAGTGGTGGAATAAACGCCAAGTAGGCAAATGGCCACAAGAAATCCCCAACTTGACCTCGAGCGGCTTTCACTGGGAAGCAACCGGTGCAATACGCTTCCGATAATCACGCCAATGACCACGTCAACCACAACTTTGAGTAGCCTAAGTGATATGATGTTCCATTTAATCCACGGGAAAATCCCAAGTAGTATTCGATGGAAATAGTAGAACGGATTCGGATCTTTCTCAGGGAATGAGAGCCAAAGCTGGTAAATCCCCTCATCTGTGAAGTCGAATCCACGGTTTATGGTCAGGAGTACGTAGTAAAGCTTAGCACCGAATACCAAGAGAAGAAGAAAGGTGACCATTCTTATCATCCCGGTCTGGTTTTCATTCCCCAGGCCCAACATCGAATGACATCATTTGTGATAATTCTTTATGCACCGGACTGATAGGCCTGCTCTTTTACCGGCCTTGTTGTGAAAAATGTCACTGCCATAGTCGTGGATCAAATTTCGAATATGCGCATGTTCTATTACAACGTCAGAGCTGGTCCACCAGAAGCCATAATGTCCGTAGTAAAAAAAGGTCCCGTCATAATAGCGCATTCCTCCGGGTCTTCCGTCAAAACCACTTTCGTTGGTGCCTTTTCCACCATCGAGCCATCCTTCTGTGCTTTTCAGTTTGTCGCCAAGATCACCATCGAGCGTTCTTTCCAACCTGTTCCAATCCTCGTCTGTCGCAACGTGCCAACCTAAGGGTGCAATTCCGCGTGGATCTTCTATCGCAAAGAAGTTGTAAAGCTTACCGGAAAACAGACCCAAGCATTCATTATCGAGGTAGTAGCACCATGCGGGTTTGCCCTCTATTCCGGCTCTAAGCCACTCTTCTGCCGTTCGTGCCTGAGGGATGAGATCACCGTTGAGGAACGTGTCCGTCTCCAGATTGTTTTTCATCCATACCTGATTGCCTATCTCCACAGCTTCTAACTTCTGCCAAGAAGGGGCGCTGGAATGATGTATTTTGGGCAGGGACTGATAGGTTTCCTCCAAACATTCGATTGCCACCACTCCAGCGTGTTCAGGAGCATTTTGTCTACATGCGAGTAGCAAGGACATGGCGAGCACCAGAAGAACCGTACTGTACATCCCCAAAACTCTTGAAAATCCTGTAAACATTCTATTGTTTTTGTGGAAAAGTACGCATTCATCCGATATATTGTCAGTTGCTCGCATACATGAAAGAACTGGTAGATTCAACCACCTAGTGCAAAAGTGAACTTGTTATTTTTATCTTTTGCACTCCAAGCATTGAAAACCGTAAAATGTGTTGGTTTTAGTCAGAGAACATTACGATTCAGAACGCACATAATCGCTTACTTACATACACGAAAGAACCTGTCCCGGTGTCCAGCCTTCTCCTGTCAGTCCCTTACCTGATCGTAGTTTTGAAATCGCCTCCTGCTCAAAGCTCTGGTAATCAAATTCTTCACTCTTTTTCTTTTTCATGTTGTCAAATTAATTGGTTCATTTTCAATTTGACACACTTTTCGGAATACTCTCTACGTTGCTCCTAAAAGCTCTTTAAAAGCTTCCTAGTTGCTTTCTAAAGTCTATTTCATACACAGTAAACCATACCAAACAGAGAGTGAACCATACCAAACTCATGCTAAAAGCTACCTAAAGCAAGCTAAAGGCTATAAAAACCATATTGAATGCGCTCTAAAAGCATCTTGAAACCCATTTTTAGCACAAAATACCCTGTACTATGAAAATTCTGAGCGTAGAAGAGGCCGAAGGTCTTGAGCCATTGGGCAAAGGCAGATTTACCTGGTTGTATTCGGATTTGAGCTTGCTCAAAGTAGGGGAGGGCTTAGTTATTTCCTATACCGACTGGAAAACGAATACTACACCCTATGCCACCATCCGTAAGGTGGCCAAAAACCTAAATCGCACTTTCAATTACGGCCGCCACCCTGATGGTAGCGGATGGTTGGTGAAAAGGGCGGGGTAAGCGCTACTTTATTCGTTTGAAGAATCAGCGGTCAGCTTTACTGACACAAATACCTTTTTACCCGTTTTTGGATCTATAAAAAAGGCGTTTTGATAGGGGTCATGCGTTAGCGCACGTAGCTTAGTAATGGCATCAGAAAAGGTGAGTTTTTCTGATAGGTCAATTTCGCAAAGCGCATTGTAATCCTTCTTCAAATTTACATTTCCTTCTTGGCTCGCTGGATGCGAAACGTATTTGTAGTCAATAATGCTGCGCAGATGCTGCTGCAATAATCTTACTTCGGCTTCTAGTACGCGATTATAAGCCGATTTACTTGTGTCCCAAGCAAAAACGTCAACCTGTTCTTGTGCGATGATGTTGCCGTGGTCTAGTTGTTCGTCAATTTCGTGAATGGTGGCACCAAGGGGTAAGCCATTAAGAATGCCGAACACCTGAGGAAACCATCCTCTATTGAACGGATTTAACCCTGGATGAACATTAACGCATCGCACATTTTTCACCATTTCCATGGGGAAAAGTTGCTTGCAATGCAACGATATTACCACATCAAAATGCTGGCAAATCTCAACATATTCGAGTTTAATTTTGATTGCTTTAACTGGTTGATCAATGGCTTTTGACATGGCCGTTTCTGAATTTACAGAACATCTAAACTCAAAATAATCGTCACTGTAAACATGGGTATTTGCTAGCGTAGCAAATGCAGTTGCCAATTGTGGATTATCGGAAATGACAAGGATTTTGGCCATGCTTATTTTTCCAAACAATTTTTGATGATTCCGCAAATCCTATCCACCTCTTGGTTTGTAAGTTGAGTAAATAACGGAAGGCACAACATGCGTGGTGATACGTTTTCTGAAACGGGCATGCTGCACGGATTTAAGTAAGGCAGGGTGTGTAGAGACGGATAAAAATAGCGTCTCGGAAAAATCTGCTCTTGCGCAAGCGCTTCGCGCAGTTCAATGAGAAGTTTTTCAGATTCAAGCAGAAATGGATAGTACGAATAGTTGTATCCACCTTGCGCAGCGGCATTGTATCTGTATGCACCTGAAAGCGTTGACAAATGCTGGTCATATCGGTCTGATACACGCTTGCGTTCTGATATTATTTCATCCATCCTTGGCAATACACAAAGCCCCAAGGCGGCATGAAATTCGGATACTTTTCCATTGATGCCAATACCATGGAACGCTTCTGGCCCATTGTGCCCGAAGTTGCGCATGTATTCAATTTTATGCGCCAGCTGGTCATTATCTGTTACAATGGCCCCGCCTTCTCCTGTATGAAAGATCTTGGTTGCATGAAAACTCAAGGTAGATATGTCGCCATGGTTGAGCACAGAAGTTCCGTTTACTTTCACTCCGAAGGCATGAGCGGCATCGTAAATAACCTTCAGGGTGTGTTTTTTGGCAATACGTTCTATTTCCGCCACATTGCAAGGATGTCCGTACACGTGCGTTGCCAAAATGGCCGTTGTTTTATCGGTAATTGCCGCTTCAATTTTAGCGGCATCCATACAGAAATCCGTTGCGTTAATGTCGACAAAAACAGGCGTGCAACCTTCCCAAACAAGCGAAGAAACCGTGGCTACATATGAGAATGGCGTGGTAATAACCTCACCCGAAAGCCCCAATGCCTTTATGGCAATCTGAATGGCAATGGTGCCATTGTTTACCAGAAAAAGGTGCTTTACACCTAAATGCTCTTTTAGGTCGTTTTCCAATTTCAAAACATTCGGGCCATTGTTGGTTAAGTGGCCAGATTCCCAAATCTCTTTTATCCGTGCTGTATATTCCTCCAAAGGAGGAAGAAAGGACTGGGTAACGTAAATGGGTTTTTGGCTCATTTATTCTGTTGGTTCGCGATTTGATTGAAATCTTGAGCCAAGGTAGAGGTAAAAGTGTGTGTGTGTCTTTTCTCAGTTCTTAATCTTGTGCCAACGTTCGGGTACAACATGGCCATATTCAACGTCTGTACTATTGAGCCATCGTTCGGGTGCCACCACAATCTGAGTGTCGTGTTCACCCAACCAAGCTGCCCACCAACTAAACGTACTGTTAGGGATAACGTGATGTTT
>Ga0105053_10002070_pt1 | contig 31576 bp, 30 predicted proteins | sample BON01_FD_78093 | JGI IMG/M metagenome (GOLD analysis project Ga0105053, IMG submission 78093) | Freshwater microbial communities from Lake Bonney liftoff mats and glacier meltwater in Antarctica - BON-01 | ecosystem: Environmental > Aquatic > Freshwater > Ice > Glacier meltwater | place: Lake... | reverse complement strand
CCGAATCGGCACCAAGGGTTCCACCCTGGCCCAGAAGTCATCGGTCACAACCCACGATGCCACTCGCTTCTTTGCCACCATCACGCTGCTCCTTTGCCGCATCAAAAGCGGCTCAGCGCGATAATTTACTATTTACGGATAAGTTCTAAGTCAATGCTCTCTTCATCGGAAAATGTTGCTTCAAGTCGAACTTGCCCAAGTGCTTGTTCGTTTAATTTTGCTTCGTGCTTCTTTCCGGGTTGAAGCGCCTTGGTCGCGCAAGCGTCTTTGACCCAATCATTGAGAGAGACATTCGCTACTACCGCCAGTAAAGCTACTTGCTGATGAAGCACCGGACCAATTCGCACATTAAAGGTTCCCTTGCACGGCTTTTCCGGGATGTCCCCTAGCTCTGCACAAGTTGACAGATAGTCTTCTACGGCCTCTTCGAAAGCGGCGCGAAGAGACTTCAAGTCAGTAGCTTGATAGCTCACGACGTCTCGAATGAATAGAAGTCGTCCATAAAAAAAGAACTCTTTCATGTCTACTTCTATTGACCCAAGGTAGCCTTGGTATTCCATTTGTTCAATCATGCGATCTCTCCTGCATTTCTTAAGCCATCAATTAGGAGTTGCAGAGCATATGCCTTGATGATCTTTTCCGGATGTGGCTCATGGATCAAGACTTTGACTCTCGTCACTTCATGTACGAACTTACGACGTGAGCCATTCCCATTCAACGTGGTGAAGCCATGCTGTTTCATCACAACTAGAGCTTCATCCCAAGTGAAGTCAGTCGACTTTGACAACAGTCGCGCGAGCGCTTTTTCCTTTTTGCTCAAACTGGCAGCCCCTGGATGAACGGATTATGCAACTATTTTTAGTTGCGATTAGCAAGATTTTCACAATCCCACGTCGATTGTGATGAGATCCTTTCGAAAACTGGGGGTTCACAGTGCCGATATGCTGCCTCGACTGCCTAACCCCCCGTTGATGCAACACGGGGGGCTATAAATACAAAAGAACAGATAGTAGGGTGTTTGTAACAATCTGTCATCTTCTGGATGTGCGGGCAGGGGCGCGACGTCGCAAGGGGCACGCGCAGCGGGCGCGGGTCGCGGCGCGTCACAGCTTCGCACTATCCAATAAAATGTTTGTTGACATTCGAATGAACTTCTGAGACATTCCTGCTGAACTTCAGGAGTTTTGATGAAAGCATCCGACCTCGCAACCGTCTGGGGAGCACCAGACAATTCCCGCGTTACAGCAAAGCAGTATTCCTTTCGTCTGCCGGTGCAAGTCGCGGCAAAGCTCGCTGCCTTGGAGGAGTTGTATCCGACCCGGTCACGGACACAACTGGTCGGCGATCTGCTTACTGCTGCTATCAATGACCTTGAGCAAAACCTGCCGAGCCATGCCGGTCGACCGATGGGAAAGCATCCAGACACGGGGGAAGAAACTTTCGAAGAGATGGGGCAGGCCACCGAATATCGTCGATCAGCGAACAAGCACTATCAAGCCATTGAGACCGAGCTCGGCAATGACAAACCGGGATTGATCTTTACGTCCACCTACGTTGTGTCGGCGGTCGGCAAATGAACCTCCTTGCGTCCAAGGGTGGCAGGTATCGGTACTACAAGTGCAATACGCGGATCGGCCAGCATGCGCAGGCCTGCTGCACACCAGCGGTGCCGATGGCGAAGATGGCCAAGCTGGTCCTCGGCGCGTTCGCAGACAAGGTGCTGACGCCGGAACGGTTGCAGGCCATGTTGCGTGAGATGAAAGGGCACCTCAAGGGCGCACATTCACGCCAGGGCGAAAGCATTGCGTTGCTGCAAAAAGAGTTGACCGAATTGGAGACTGCGACCAACCGGCTCTATGGGCTGTGGAGAAAGGCCTGCTGCCGATGGATCAGACGTTGACTGACCGGGCGCAAAAGCACAAGGCAAGGCGTGATGCTGTGATGATCGAGATGGCACAGGCGCGGAGGCAGACGGAAATGCCGGTGTCTCTGCTCACGGCCCGCCAGGTCGAAGCCTTCGGGACCGCGTTACGCACGCGGGTGATGGACAGCGAAAGCGGCTTCTCGAAACGCTACCTGCGCGAGTTCGTCAGCGAGATTCGCTTCGATGGACAACGGGTGCGGATGCGGGGGAAGAAGGCCACTTTGATGGCGGCTGCGGCACAAAATGAAATGGGCACCGCAAGGGTGCCCATCTCCGTACCTAATTGGCTCCTCGACCTGGGCTCGAACCAGCGACCAGTACGTTTGGCAGCTTGTTCAAGTCGTCAGGCTTGCACCATGCTTTGAAAGGTCTGGTTGCCCTTTCAGAAGGCCAGTCACAGAGATGTCTTCATCCAGCGCCTCCCAGTGCAGACCACTTCTGCTCAGTTCGACATTGCCAAGTTGTTCTGGTGTGGCTGCCAGCAAACGAGGAAACCAGGCGAGCGGTGCAGCGATTGTGCGGCCATCAGACAGGCTGACCCACAAGGTGTCGTCATCAAAACGCACGGCCTTAGGCGAAATGGTCATTCCAAGCCCTCTCGATCAAATCCTTGTTCGCGACTACTACGTCCCGAAGCTCACGAAGCGTCCGGGCATCGAATCCGTCACTATCTGCCAGATAGACTGACGGACCAAGCCAATATTTTGCCTCGCCATCGCTATTTCGTACATGGACATGCATGCCTTCACGCGGATTGCCCTCGTTGGAATAGAAGAAAAATCTGAATGACCTGTAGCGAAACACAACGGGCATGCGCGCAGTTTAGCCCCGCTTGCGCTACCAACGAAAAAACCCACCATCTTTCGACAGTGGGTTTCAATTTTTTGGCTCCTCGACCTGGGCTCGAACCAGGGACCTACGGATTAACAGTCCGGCGCTCTACCAACTGAGCTATCGAGGAACAAGCCCATGAGTATAGCAATACTTTAGGGTGTTTTTCAGGTTCAGTCGAACACCGGCGTGTCCACGCCCAACACTTTGTGCAGTTTCGTGCTGGTGGTGGTGTATTGCAGGTGGATCTTCTTCTCTGGGAAGATGAACGGTGCTGCGCCGAAGGCGGCCAGGGCGCATTCGTGGAAGCCGCTCAGGATGAGTTTCTTCTTGCCAGGGTAGACGTTGATATCGCCCACGGCGAAGATGCCGGGCACACTGGTGGAGAACTTCTCGGTGTCGACCTTGAGCTGCTTGCGTTCGATGTCCAGGCCCCATTCGGCGATGGGGCCGAGTTTGGGGCTCAGGCCGAAGAACACCATCAGCATGTCGAGCGGCACGACACGCGTGACAGCGTCGCCGCCGGTGACCTTGATGCCTGTCAGGCTGCCGTCTTTTTCTTCCAGCCCTGTGATCTGGCCGACGATCAGCTGCATCTCGTAGGCTTCGCACATTGCGCGCATCTTGGCCACGCTGGCGGGGGCGGCCTTGAAGCCGTCGCGGCGGTGCAGCAGGATGACGCTTTCGGCCTTGTTCGGGCCTTCCTGGGCGAAGTTCAGCGCCCAGTCGAGTGCAGAATCACCGCCGCCGACGATGACGATGTTCTTGCCGGCGAAGTCGGCCGGGTTCTTGACCCGGTAGAACAGTTGGTTGTCGTGGTACTTGTCGAGCCCGTCGACCTTGAGCAGTCGTGGCTGGAAGGCGCCCACGCCGGCTGCGATGAAGATGGTCTTGGTCAGGAACTGCGTGCCCTTGGACGTCTGCACGAAGAAGCGGCCGTCGTCCTGTTTCTCGACTACGGTGACTTCCTGGCTGAAGTGGAACACCGCACCGAAGGGCTCGATCTGCTTGAGCAGTGAGTCGGTCAGTTCCTGGCCGGTGCACATCGGCACGGCTGGAATGTCGTAGATCGGCTTGTCGGGGTACAGCTCGACGCACTGGCCGCCGGGATAGGCGAGCGAGTCGATCACGTGCGCCTTGATCTCGAGCAGGCCGAGCTCAAACACCTGGAACAGGCCGACCGGGCCGGAGCCGATGATGACGGCATCGGTTTCGATCGCGCCGTCGGTGTTGCGTGCGGAGGGGCCTTCGTGGGCAAGGGCCGTATCGATCACTTCTTGGTTCAAATGTGGTTCCATGATGTCTTCTTTTTTGCGCCGCAACCCCGGAGGCAGCGTGGTGCGCGCAACGCACAGGCTCTGACTATTGGTGCTTCAGCGCTCCAGCAGGTCGAGCTTGTCCGTCTTTTCTTTCCAGTTATCCGCGTCGGGTGGCGGCTCTCTGCGTTTGGTGATGCTCTTCCAGGTGGGTAGCCTGGCCAGCTCGGCGTTCAGCGCCGTCATGTGTTGCTGGTCTGCGGGCACGTCCTCTTCGGCGTAGATGGCGTTGACAGGGCATTCGGGAATACACACGGCGCAGTCAATGCACTCATCGGGGTCGATGGTGAGGAAGTTGGGGCCTTCGCGAAAGCAGTCGACGGGACAAACGTCCACACAATCGGTGTATTTGCATTTAATGCAGGCTTCGGTGACGGTGTGGGTCATTTTTCTGGAAGAGTTCTAAACGGGGCGCGGCCGTCGATTTTATGGGCTTTTGCCGACCGGCGGTCTAGCGGGGGCATGCCGTCGCTGTGGTTCTTGCCGTGGATCAATGCAATAAGGCGGCTCCTGCTGTCTTGTGAGTGGCGGGGTCCACCAGCACCAGGGCCCCCAGCGTGCGCGATTGCTGGTAGGGCAATACGGCTATCGGGGCCTGCAGCGCCAGCTCGACCTGGCCGATGGTGTTGGCGCCGAGTTCGGTGCTGGCATGGTTGGCGAGCGTGTGAATGTCGAGCTGGTGGACGATCCGGGTCACCCGGGCCTTCACCCAGCGATGCCCGTGCACGGCCCAATAGATGCGGCCGATCTGCAGTGGCTCGTCGTCGAGCCAGGCCACGGTGGCATGGATTTCGCGCTTGGTCTCGAACGCAGATGGTCCTTCTCCATGGGCCAGTAGCCAGTCGCCGCGCGACACGTCGACGTCGCGATCGAGCATCACGCCCGCGCTGCGTCCGGCCGGCACAATGGCCGGGCGCCGGGCATGGTCGAGCACCTGGGTCACAGTGGCGACCTGTCCGCTGGGCATCACCAACAACTGCTGGCCGGGCGCCAGTTCGCCGGTGGCCAACCGGCCCCAGAAGACCCGCTGTCCGTTGCCGTTGGCTTTGGCCGCACCACTGCCATCGGTTGCCGGCGATTTTTCGACCCATTGCACCGGAAAGGCGAGTGCGTTGACCGTTTCGTTCGACGTGGCCGGCAGTCGTTCCAGGATTTCCAGCAGGCCCGGCCCGCGGTAGCCGCACCAGCCCGGATCGCTCGTGGCGACGTTGTTTCCAAGCAACGCCGAGATCGGGACGATGCCTGTTACGGCGATACCGGCGGCGTCTGCGAACTGCTGCAAGGCACGGCGGATGTTCGCAAAGGCGAGCGGCGCGTCTGCGACGGCATCGAGCTTGTTGATGGCAAAAACGATCGATGGCACGCGCAGCAGATGCACCAGCAGGCTATGCCGGCGTGTCTGCGGCAGCAAGGCATGCTCGCCCGATGGCAGCGGGTCGGTGTTCCAGGTCAGCTTCGTCGCGTCGACCAGCACCACGGCGGCGTCGGCGCTGCTGGCAGCGGTGACCATGTTGCGGGTGTATTGCTCATGGCCGGGCGCGTCGCCGATGATGAACTTGCGCTGTGCGGTTGAAAAATAGCGGTAGGCCACATCGATCGTGATGCCTTGTTCACGTTCGGCCGACAGGCCGTCGGTGAACTGCGCCAGGTCGATGGTGCCACTGCGTGAGACGTTGGCCAGCTGGTCCTGCAACACGCTGCGGCTGTCCAGCAGCAGGCGGCCAATCAGTGTGCTCTTGCCGTCGTCGACCGAGCCGCAGGTGATGAAGCGCAATGCGGGGCGCGTATTGTCGTCGCGCGAGGCAGCGGGCGATTGGGTTGGCGCCGTGTCGGATGCCGTGTTCGGTGCCGTTTGTGGTGTCGCGGCGGATGTCTCCGCGTCGATCAGTTCCATCATCAGGTCCATCAGAAGTACCCCTCTTTTTTGCGGTTTTCCATTGACGAATCGGATGTCCGGTCGTCCATGCGGGTGGCGCCGCGTTCACTTATGTCGGTGCCCAGTGTTTCGATGACCACCTCGGCCGCGCTGGCCGCGAGGCTGGCTACCGGGCAGGTGCAGGTGACGTCGCCCACGGTGCGAAAACGCACATCGCGCAGCGCTACCGATTCGCCGTCGCGTGCGGGTGTCAGCGGCGTGACCGGCACCAGCATGCCCTTGCGCTCGACCACTGCGCGCTGGTGGCTGTAATACAGCGTGGGCAGGGCGATGTGCTCGCGCTCGATGTATTGCCATACGTCGAGTTCGGTCCAGTTCGAGATCGGGAACACGCGGAAGTGTTCGCCCGGTTTGAGCCGGGTGTTGAACAGTGTCCACAACTCAGGTCGCTGGTCCTTGGGTTGCCACTGGCCGAACTGGTCGCGGTGCGAGAAGATGCGCTCCTTGGCGCGGGCCTTTTCTTCGTCGCGGCGGGCGCCGCCGATCAGCGCGTCGAAGCCGAACTCCTCGATCGCCTCGAGCAGCGTCACCGACTGGTGCACGTTGCGCGACTCACCCGGGTGCGACAGGCGCACCGTGCCGCGGGCCATCGAATCTTCCACGTTGCGCACGATCAGCCTGGCCTGCAGTTCGGCCGCGCGCTGGTCGCGGAAGTCGGTCACTTCCGAAAAGTTGTGGCCGGTGTCGATCATCAGCAGCGGGTAGGGAATACCCCCGACGCCAAAGGCTTTCTCGGCACACTTGAGTAGTACCAGCGAGTCCTTGCCGCCCGAAAACAGCAGCGCCGGGCGTTCGAACGCCGCCGCCACTTCGCGCAGGATGAAGATGGTTTCTTCCTCCAGGGCATCCAGGTGCTGGTTGCTCATCTGGGCCAGCAGGGCCGCTTCGGTATGTGCGTTCATGCGTGGCTCTCCTCTTGTTGTTTGTTTTTGTCGGCACCATGCAGGCCGCATTCCTTGGCCGTCTCGTCTTCCCACCACCAGCGCCCGGCGCGGAAGTCCTCGCCCAGGCTGATGGCCCGGGTACAGGGCGCACAGCCAATGCTCGGAAAAAACCGGTCGTGCAACGGGTTGTAGGTCACACCATGCAGCGAGATGTAGTGCCATACGTCACCCCAGGTCCAGTCGGCCAGCGGGTTGAGCTTGGCGCGCACGGGGTCAGAGCTGTCGAGCAGCGGCACCTCCGCCCGGGCGCCGGATTGTTCGCGGCGCAGACCGGTGATCCAGGCGCTCTTGCCGTCGAGCGCACGCCCTAGTGGTTCCATCTTGCGAATGGAGCAGCACGCCTTGCGCAGGTCGATGCTCTTGAACATCGCGTCGTCGCCTTCGCGCCCGACGAACTGCACCACAGCCTCGCGGCGCGGCTCATAGACCGCCACCGGTGCGCGCGAGTCGGTTTTGAGTCTTGCGAGCAGCGCCATCGTCTCGGGGTGCAACATGCCGGTCTGCAATATGAAGATGCCGAAGTCGAGTTCCAGCGTGTTGATCAGGTGGCTGATCACCATGTCCTCGGCGCCCAGGCTGGAGGCCTGCACGACGATCGGCGATTGCCCGGACGGGCGACCATGCTGTTCGGCCAGTTGCAGCAACGATTCGCGCGTGCGTGTCAGCTTGGCCATGAAGTCGGCACTGGCCTTGGCGTTCTGCGTCACGGCGCTCACTGGATTACCTTCGTGCTTCGCCCTGCGGTGCGAGCTTGCTTGGGGCAGCCCAGCGCGGCGCTCATGCTGCGCTCCTGGCGAATTGCGGCTGTGTGGTGACGGCGTCACCCTGGTAGAACTCCGGAAAACGCGTGAACTGGCGCGCAATCACGTCGGCTCCGGTGTCGTGGCGCAATACGGCGCTGTCGAACCCCGAGCGCTGTAATTGCACCAGTTGGTCGACCAGCACATCGCCGGTGGCGCGGATCTCGCCGGTAAACCCTAGCCGGCGGCGCAGCATGAAGGCCTGGCTGTAGGCACGCCCGTCGGTGAACTTCGGAAAATACAGGTCGATGCGTGTCACGCCGTCGAGCGCGGCCTCGCGCGGGTCTTCGGTGTTGGCGATGGTGATTGCGCCACTGCCTTCGATGGGTTCGGCATGGTCGGCCGCGGGAATGAATCGGATGGTGGTGTCCATAATCATGCGGCCTCGAGTGTGCGGTTCTGGTTGCCTTTGCCGGTGCTGGTGCGCACCTGGTTGGCTGCTTGCTTGAAGGGTTCGATGCCGACCCGGCGGACCGTGTCGATGAAGGTCTCGGTGGTGTCGCTGGCCAGCGCGCGCTGGATACGGTAGGTGTCGAGCACTGCCTCGATCACGTCCGCCACTTCGGCTGCCGCGAACGACGGCCCGATCACCTTGCCCGGCGTGGCCGAGCCCGACAACGTCGAGCCATCCGAGCCGCCCAGCGTGATCTGATACCACTCCTGGCCGTCCTTGTCGACGCCCAGAATGCCGATATGGCCGCTGTGGTGGTGGCCGCAGGAGTTGATGCAACCGCTGATATGCAGGTCGATTTCACCCATGTCGTGCAGTTCGTCCATGTCCTGGTAACGCGCGGTGATCGACTCGGCGATCGGTAGGGAACGGGCATTGGCCAGCGAGCAGAAGTCGCCACCCGGGCAGGCAATCATGTCGGTCAGCAAGCGGATGTTCGAACGCGCCCAGCCGGCCGTGCGGGCCGCCTGCCACAAGGCGGGCAAGGCCTCGGCGCGCACCCACGGCAGCACCAGGTTCTGGTCGTGGGTCACCCGCACCTCGCCGGCGCTGAAGTGGTCGGCCAGGTCAGCCGCCACCGTGAGTTGGTCGGCAGTGGCGTCTCCGGGGGCGAAGCCCAGGCGCTTGAAGGACAGGGTCACCGCGCGCAACGCCGGGTTCTTGTGTTCGGCCACATTTTGCTGCAGCCAGCGGCCAAACTCGAGTGCCTCGCGCTCGGTCAATGTGTCTGCTGGCGGTGGCGCGACAACGGCCTGGGTCTGTGCGATCACGGGTTCGACAAACGATGCCGCGACCCGGTCGAACTCCTGCTGGCTAATGGTGTGCGGGGCACCGTCGATCTCGACGATCTGACGGTACTCTTCCTCGACTTCGCCGGTAAAACGTTGGCCCTCGGCCTTCACCAGGATCTTGATGCGCGCCTTGTACAGGTTGTCGCGCCGGCCCCAGCGGTTGTAGACCCGCACCACGGCCTCGATGTAGTTGAGCACCTGGTTCCAGGGCAGAAAGTCGCGGATGGTGCTGGCAATCACCGGGGTGCGGCCCATGCCACCACCGACCAGCACCTTGAATCCGATAGCACCGTCGGCGTTGCGTTGCAACTGCAGTCCCACGTCGTGCCAGGCGGTTGCTGCGCGGTCTTCAAGCGCGCCGGTCACGGCGATCTTGAACTTGCGTGGCAGGAAGGCGAACTCGGGGTGCAAGGTGCTCCACTGGCGCAATATCTCGCAATACGGGCGCGGGTCTTCGATCTCGTCGATGGCGATGCCGGCGCGTTCGTCGCTGGTGATGTTGCGGATGCAGTTGCCGCTGGTCTGGATGCCGTGCATGTCCACGCTGGCCAGCAGCTCCATCACGTCGGCGCTGCGTGTCAGCGGAATCCAGTTGAACTGCACGTTCTGGCGCGTCGTGAAGTGCGCATAGCCGCTGGGCAGGGATTTCAGGTCGCTCAGGCCGGGGTTGGCGGTGTCCAACTTGTTTTCTTCCTTGCGGTCGTAGTCGCGGGCGATGGTGGCCAGCACACGCAGTTGCGCGCTGGACAACTCGCCATACGGTACGGCCACGCGCAACATCGGCGCGAAGCGCTGGATGTACCAGCCGTTTTGCAGTCGCAGCGGCTTGAAGTCGTCGTCAGCCAGGCTGCCGGCCAGATTGCGTTCCAGCTGGTCACGGTATTGCGCGGCGCGGCTCTGGACAAATTGGCGGTCGAAGTCGGTGTATTGATACATGGTCGGTCTCGGAAAAAATCGGGATTCGTCGGTTGTCGTTGTTGTGGCGGGAGTGAATTACAGGGCGATCAGCTTCAGGCCGGCATAGGCCATCAACACGGACAGCAGCGAGCGCACCAGGCGCTCGGGGGCCCGTTGCATCAGGTGCGCACCGATCCAGATGCCGGGAAGCGAACCTGCCAGCAGCTTGGCCAGCAAGGCCCAGTCGACCGAGCCCATCGATGCGTGGCCCAGGCCGGCGACCAGCGTCAGCGGCACGGCATAAGCAATGTCGGCTGCCACGATGCGGGGTAACGGCAGCAGCGGAAACAGCACCAGCAGAACAGTCACGCCAATCGCCCCGGCGCCGATCGAGGTCAATGTGACCAGCGCTCCGATGGCTGCGCCGAACAGCGGTGGCAGGCTCCAGTGGCGTGCGCGGGTTGCGGCGCCAGGGTTCCGGGCGCCGGTGGCGGTGCTGACAGGCTGGCCGCGGAAGGCCTTGTACAGCGTGGCCGCAGCCGTCAGCAGCAGCGCAACACCCAGGCCGCTGGTGATCCATGACTGCACCTGCGCACTGGTCGGGCCGACCAGGCGCAACATCCACAGCGTTAACAGCGATGCCGGGATGCTGCCAGCCGACAGATGCAGCACCACGCGCCAATCCACCAGGTCCGCGCGCGCCAGGCGAACTGTGCCGCCCATCTTGGTGAAGGCGGCGAACAACAGGTCGGTGCCAACTGCCAGCACGGGTTTGACGCCGAAAACGAAGATCAGGATCGGGGTCATCAGCGAGCCACCGCCCACGCCGGTCAGTCCGACCACGAGGCCCACAAGAAAGCCGGCAAAAATGAACACCACATCATGCATAGGCACGGACTGTAGGTGGGGCTCTTTATATTACAAACTACATTATTGTGATGTTGTTATATCTAAATTTACATATAAGAAGACGATTTGGCGCTGCGCGGGAGCCTTGACCTCAGCCTGACCGGTGCAGAATCGATAACTGACCGACCCGGCTGCTTGCCAACCACCCTGCTAGAAAGGTTCTCCCGATGCCCGCCAGCCTGCAACACCGTGCCTGGGTGCTCCCGGCCTGCGAAGACCTTATCCAGTCCATTGCGGCTGAAACCGCCGCTACCGACGCGGCAGCGCTGGCGCTGCGGCTCGAGGCGCTGGTGCAGCAAAATCACAGCATCCACGATGTGGAAGGCATCAACCTGAACCCGGCAACCAATGTGATGAATCCCAAAGCCGAGGCCATGATGGCGCGCGGGCTGGGTTCACGCGCGTCGCTCGGTTACCCGGGCGACAAATACGAGATGGGGCTGGAGGCGATCGAGCGCATCGAGGTGATTGCCGCCGAACTGGCGGCCGAAGTCTTCGGCGCCCGGTTTGCCGAGGTCCGGGTCGGTTCGGGCGCCCTGGCCAACCTGTATGTATTCATGGCCACCTGCAAGGCGGGTGACACGATCATTGCACCGCCAGGTTCGATCGGTGGCCATGTGACCCACCATGCGCAGGGCGCAGCAGGCTGGTTCGGCCTGAAAACTGTGGCGGCGCCCGTCAATGCCGACGGTTACACAGTGGATGTGGATGCCCTGCGCGCGCTGGCCCACGAGGTGAAGCCCAAACTCATCACGCTGGGCGGCAGCCTGAACCTGTTTGAGCACCCGGTGGCGCAGGTGCGCGAAATCGCCGACAGCGTAGGTGCCAAACTGATGTTCGATGCGGCCCATCAGAGTGGCGTGATCGCCGGCAAGGTCTGGCAGCAACCGCTGGAGCAGGGCGCCCATGTGATGACCATGAGCACCTACAAGAGCCTGGGCGGCCCGCCGGGCGGTCTGATCGTCAGCAACGATGCGGTCATGATGGAGCGTATCGACGCCATCGCCTATCCGGGCCTGACTGCCAACTTCGACGCCGGCAAGACCGCCGCGCTGGCCGTCGGCCTGCTGGACTGGAAAACCCATGGGCCAGCCTACGCACAGGCGATGCAACGCACCGCTCAGGCATTGGCGCAAGCGCTGGATGCCGCCGACATGCCGGTGTTTGCCAAGGCGCACGGGTTCACCCACTCGCACCAGCTGGCCATCGAAGCCGCGCCGTTTGGTGGCGGGCAAACCGCGGCCAAGCGGCTACGGCGTGCGAATCTGCTGGCCTGCGGTATCGGCCTGCCGATTGCCGAGGTGCCCGGTGACAACAACGGCCTGCGGCTGGGCGTGCCCGAGATCGTGCGGCTGGGTATGGACGCGCCCGACATGGCGGCGCTGGCGGGGCTGATCGTGCGCGCGCTGACGCAGCAGCCGGAAACGGTTGCCGCTGATGTCACGACGTTCCGGGCTGATTTCAACGGCCTGCACTATATGCTGTGACAGCGTGACCCTGCGCAGCAGCGCGTCACGGACCGCCGCAGTGTGTTGGGCCGCGCCGACCCGTCGCCTCAGAACGCGACCAGAGTCCGGCCGGTGGTCGTGCCGTCGAGTTGTGCCGCGGCGTGGTCCATCAGCGCAGGCAGGGCGATGGTCTGCACATGGGGTTCCAGCGCCGCGAAGTCGGGGCGCCAATCGGTGGCCAGGCGTTGCCAGATGTGCTGGCGTATCGGCCATGGCGCGTTGGCCATCACGCCGAACATGCCGATATCGCGCATCACGAACGGCAACACGTTACCCTGGAAGCTGTTGCCGCCGGCATTGCCGACCACCGCGACCTGGCCGCCTTCGCACAGACTGCGCAGCAACCATCCCAGCATGTCGCCACCGACGTTATCGATGGCGGCGCCAAATCGGGCCTTTTCCAAGGGTCGTTTGCCTGCGACCAGGCCTGTGGAGTCGATCACCTCATGCGCGCCCAGCGCCGTGAGGGTCGAGGTCAGGGCGATCTTGCGTGTGAGCGCGGCCGCACGCCAGCCGGCCTGCTGCAGGATTTGAATGGCCAGCATGCCGACCGCACCGGTGGCGCCGCTGACAGCGACCGGGCCGCGGTCGGGTGTGACGCCCAGTGTGATGAACCGGTCCAGTGCCATCGCAGCAGTGAAGCCGGGTATACCGATGGTCGCGGCCTGCAATGCGTCGAGCCCCTTTGGCACCACCATCAGGTGGGCGGCCGGTACCCGGGCGAATTCTGAGAATCCGCCGTCGAACGCGATGCCGGTGCGAAAGCCGTGCGCCATGACCAGCTGGCCGGGCATGAAATCCGGTGAATGGCTGCTGACCACTTCTCCGACCAACTCGATCCCGGCGACGCGCGGGAACTGTTCGATGATGCGGGCCCGCCCGAGGATGGACAGGCTGTCCTTGTAATTCACGCCTGCAAACCGGTTGCGCACAACCACCTCGCCGGCAGACAGCGCATCGATTTTTGAGGTCTCGAGCCGGCTGTTGATGGACTCGCCCTCCTGGTAGGTGCGCAGGCACTGGAAGTTGTTGGGTGTGGAAGTGGTGGTCATGGCGATTGGTTTAGGGCAGAAATAGCGCTGGGATGACACCACGCATCAGCCATACCCTGCAAGCCCTGTATCGCCTGTCGAAACACCCGCTGGACTTTTGCATGGGGTGTGACCAAGATGCGCAGTCATTCAGGAGGAACCCCCGATGCCGGACCGTCTGTTTTCCGAACATCTGTTGCATAGCCTGGCGCCTGAGGATCAGGACGTCCTGCGCCATGTGCGCCGCTTGTGCACCGACACCATCGGTCCGAACGCCGCCGCGGCGGCGCGCGAGGACCGGTTCGCCTGGGACACCTTCCGGCTGCTGTCGCGCGAAGGCGTGGTGGCCACCGCATTCCCGAAGGCGTTTGGCGGCACCGACGCGCGTCAGGTGCTGCGCATTCGCATCATTGAAGAACTGGGGCGCGTCTGCAGCACGGCCGCATCGATGATTACCGGCACCGATCTTTCGGCGCGTGCCATCATCGCCGGCGCTTCGCAGGCATTGCAGCAGCAGCTGTTGCCGGGCTTGTGCCGCGGTGAGATCCAGGCGGCATTCGGGCTCACCGAGGCGCAGGCCGGCTCCGATGTGCGCGGCCTGACCAGCGTGGCACGGCGCGAAGGCGACGGGTATCGGCTCGACGGTGGTAAAAAATTCATCACCCGCGCCAGCACCGCCGATTGGTTGATGGTAGTGGCCCGACTCGACGCCCAGAAAGGCTTCGTCGCCTTGCTGGTGCCACGCGATGCCCCGGGTCTGACCATCAGCCCCGAGGTCGGCAAACTGGGCTGGTTCGGTGTGCCGATCGCCTCGCTCACTTTTGACGGAGTGCGGGTGCCCGCCAGTCACCGACTGGGCGAGGAGGGCGATGGCTTCTCGCTCGCGCAGGATGCCTTGTTGCGAGCGCGGATCGGCCATGCGGCGATGGCGCTGGGCCGGGCCATTGGCGCAGTCGAGATTGCCGCCACTTATGCCAGCGATCGCCAGGTGTTTGGCAAGCAACTGGGCGACCATCAGGGCGTGCAATGGATGCTGGCAGAGATGGCGACCCGCATCGAGGCTTCGCGCGCTTTGCTGCATATGACAGCGCAGAAATACGACCAGGGTGACGCCGACTGCGCCGTCTATGCGTCGATGGCCAAGCTGCACGCCACCGACCTGTGTATGCAGGTGGTCACCGACGCGTTGCAGCTCACCGGCGGGCGCGGCTACCTGCAGGATTTCCCGCTGGAGCGTTTTTTCCGCGATGCCAAGCTCAACCAGATCGGCGAGGGCGCCAGTGAAGTGCACAAGACCATCATCGGGCGCGATCTGGTGCGACGTGTGGCCAGTGCCGAACGCAACCCGTGCCTGCGTGATGGTCCACTGACGGACTATTGATCGACCGCAGAGCGCGCTTCAGATGACGCCGTCGGCCTGCAGCGCTGCCAAGCTGTCGGCATCGATACCGAACCGCGCATAGACCTCGGCATTGTGTTCGCCCACGTCCGGCCCAGTGCGCGGGATTGGCATGTCGCGACCGGCCACGCGCGGAACGATGCAGGGGGCCGGCAAGCTGCCGTATATCGGGTCTGGCAAGCGCACGATCGCCTTGCGGGCAGCAAACTGTGCGTCCCGTTCGATGTCTTCGATCGTGTACACCTTGCTGAACGGAACGCCTGCTGTTTCCAGCGTCTCGGCGATCGTGGCATAGGGCCGCGCGATGAACCATGCCGCGAGTTCGATATCGAGCGCCCGCAGGTTCAGCACCCGTGCCGGATTGGTCGCGAAGCGCTCGTCGGCGATCCATTCCGGACGCCCGACTGCCTGCGCCAGCCGCGCGAAGATGGGGTTGCTGGACGCGACCAGCGAGAAGAACACCCGTTCCTGACTGATGTACATATTTGACGGTGCGGTGTAGCTAGCGCAGTTACCTTCGGGCTGGCGCACTATTCCGAGTTGTTCATGTTCGACCGGCAACGGATCGAGCAGCCGGAACAGCGCTTCGGTTGCAGACAGGTCGACAACGCAACCACGGGCCTGCGGGTCGCCGCGCAGCCGGGCCATCTCGCTGGCGATCGAAAAAGCGCAGAACAGGCCGGCTACAGCATCGCCGATCGGAAAATTGCTGTGCAGTGGCGAGCCGCCGCGTTCACCGGTCAGGCTGGTAAAGCCGCTCATGGCCTCGAAGATGCGCGCAAAGCCAGGTCGCGCCGCATAGGGGCCGGTCTGGCCGAAACCGGTCAGGCGCAGGATGACCAGGCGCGGATTGGCCTGCAGCAGCGTCGCTTCATCGAGACCCCAGCGGTCCATGGTGCCAGTGCGGAAGTTTTCCACCAGCACGTCGAACTGCGACAGCATGCGCAACAGCAGCTGCTTGCCTTGCGGTTTGCGCACATCGAGCGAGATGCCTTTTTTGCCACGGTTGGCCACTTTCCACCACAGTGCTACGCCGTCCTTGACCGGCTGCAGGCCGCGCAGCGGATCGCTGCCATCGGGCAACTCGAGTTTGACGACCTCGGCGCCGTGGTCGGCGCAGAGTGTGGCGCCGAACGGGGCGGCCAGAACGGTGGCCATGTCGAGGATGCGCACGCCGCAGAGCGCGCCAGGGTTCAGGGTCGGATTCACGTCGATGGCTCCATCGCAACAGCGGCAACGGCGCCATTGCGCTCGCAAACCTGCTTTTCACCTCGCGCGCCGCAAGGGCGCAGTGCCGCGGTTTTGCCACAGTGTTCGGCTGCGCACAATCGGTGTTTCGCACAGCAAAACACACGACCCAAAACCATTGACGCTCTCGCAGCGGCCACCGATCATGAAAACAGCAAGCAAGCCATCCGCACACACCACAACCCGCCCCATGACGACGATCGCCCTACCCGGCCTGGTCAATCCGCATGACCTGAGCACTGACCGTCAGTTCTCGATGAACCTTGCGCGCGGAATGGAGGTTCTGCGGGCCTTCACGCTGGTCGATCCCATCCTGGGCAACCGCGAGATATCCGACCGCACCGGCTTGCCGAAACCGACCGTCTCACGCCTGACCTACACCTTGACGCTGCTCGGCTATCTCAGTCGCGTTGAGGGCCTGCAGAAGTACCGTTTGGGTTCGGGCGTGTTGTCGCTGGGTTATCCCTTGCTGGTCAACATTCGCGTGCGGCAGATCGCGCGCCCGTTCATGGAGCAGGTGGCCAAGGAGACGGGCTGCACGGTGAATCTGGGCATGCGCGATCGCACCAACGTCGTGTATGTCGACACCTGCCGCGCGGACCGGGGCAACGTTTACCAGCCCGATATTGGCAGCACCCGGCCGCTGCTGTCTACGTCAATCGGTCGTGCGCTGGTGCTGGGGGCACCGACCAGCGAACGCGACGCCATCCTCAACCGCATCAAACTGGAAGACCCGGAGCGCTACGCGACCGACGCCGCAGTCTGGCGGGGCGACCTGAAGGCGTTCGCCGAACGCGGCTACTGCCATTCGCGCGGCGACTGGCGCAAAGAGGTTCATGCGGTCGGCGCGCCGATCCGGGTACCGCGGCGCGAGGAACTGGTGGCGATCAACTGCACCTTGTCGGCGTATCGGCTCAAGCCTGACACGCTGGAAAACGACGTTGCGCCGCGCATGCTCGACGCCATCCGCCAGATCGAAGTCGCCTGTGGCATGCCCTGAATCAGATTTTCAAGAAGCCACACTTTCCATGACACTTCCAATCGATTCCTTTGCGCTCCTGCTGGAGCAGGTGCGTCAATTCATCACCCACGAGTGCATTCCGTTGGAGCAGCAGATCGATCGCGATGACGCAATTCCCGAGTCGCTGGTCGGGCGCATGCGCGCACTCGGCCTGTTCGGCCACAGCATTCCGCAAATGTACGGTGGTGCGGGCCTGAGCACAGAACAACTGGCGCGCGTGAACATTGAGGTGTCGCAGGCCGCCACGACTTTCCGCGCCCGGTTCGGGGGCAACACCGGCATTGCATCCGAGTCGCTGGTCGTTGACGGTACGTCAGAGCAGAAGCAGCAGTGGTTGCCGCAACTGGCCAGTGGCGCCGCGACCGGCTGTTTCGCGCTGACCGAGTCCGAAGCCGGCTCGGATGCCACGGCAATGCGCACCGTTGCGGAGCGCGACGGCGACGACTATCTGATCACTGGCACCAAGTGTTTCATTACAAACGCGCCGATCGCGGAACTGTTCACGGTGTTTGCTCGCACCGAACCCGGCACCAAGGGGGCCAAGGGCATCTCGGCGTTCCTGATCGCCCGCGGCACGCCGGGCCTGCACACGCCCGCGGCCTATCGCAAGATGGGCCAACACGGCTCACCGGTAGGTGAGGTGGTGCTGGAGCGCTGCCGAGTGCCAGCCAGCGCCATCGTCGGCCATGCCCCGGGGCAGGGCTTTCGCACTGCGATGAAAGCACTGAACAAGCAGCGCATCAATCTGGCCGCGCTGTGCGTCGGCCCAGCGATGCGCCTGGTCGACGAGATGGTACGTCAAGCATCGTCACGCCGGCAGTTCGGCCAGCCGATCGGCGAGTTCCAGCTGGTGCAACAGATGATTGCCGAGAGCAACACCGAGGTCCATGCAGCACGCGCGCTGGTGCTGGAAACGGCGCGCACCCGTGATGCCGGTGGCGACGTGACGATGGAGGCCTCCATGTGCAAGTTGTTTGCCTCCGAGATGTGTGGCCGTGTGGCGGACCGGGCCGTGCAGCTGTTCGGTGGCAGCGGCTACATCGCCGACAACGTGGCCGAGCGCTTCTACCGCGATGTGCGGTTGTTCCGGTTGTATGAGGGCACGAGCCAGATCCACCTGGTGAACATTGCGCGGCGCACTATGGCGCGTGCGCAGGCGGTGGTGGAGTCGTCGCCATGAAGCCGTACGCCGGCCTGCGTGTGGTCGAGTTTGCAACAGTCGGTGGCGTACCGTTTTGCGCCTGGTGGCTGCTGCAACAGGGGTCGTCCGTTTTGCGGGTGCAGTCACCCCGGCCGGTCGAACTTGGGGTGCCGGTAGCGCCTGAAGGCGACATCGGACAGTGGGAGCGCGAGACGGCAGTGCACGACCTCAAGACCGACGAGGGGCGAATCGCGGCGCTGCGCGCGATTGCCGACGCCGACGTGTTGCTCGAAGGTTTTCGTGCTGGCGTAATGGAGCGGCTCGGTCTGGGGCCCACCGAATGTCTGCAGCACAATCCGCGCCTGGTCTACGCCCGGCTTGCCGGCTGGGACCGCGCGAGCGCGTGGGCGCAACGTGCCGGCCACGACATCAATTACGCGGCTATGGCCGGTGCGCTGCATGCCTGCGGGCCGGACAACGTGTCGGTGAACCTGATCGCCGACATCGGCGGCGGGGCGTTGTATGCCTGTTCGGGTATCGGTGCGGCCTTGTTTGCAAGGGCCTCGAGCGGGAAGGGCTGTGTCGTCGATGTGGCGATGGTGGCCGGCAGTGCGCATCTGTTGTCGGCCGTTTACGGCCGTCTGCGGGTGGACGCCTGGAACGATGCACCGGCTGCCAACGTAATCGATGGTGGCGTGCCGTGGTACCGGACCTATCGCACGCGTGACGATCGCCATATGGCGGTGGGCGCGATTGAGCAGCGTTTCTACGACGCTCTGCTGCTGGCGCTGACGCTCAACGCAGCCGACATACCCGCTCGCAGCGACAAGACGCGGTGGCCCGCACTTGCTGCAGCGTTGCAGGCCCGGTTCGCGGCGCATGACCAGGCGCACTGGGCGCGCCATTTCGAATCGGTCGACGCCTGTGTGACGCCGGTGCTGAACCTGCACGAGGCACGCACGCATCCCGTCAACCAGCGTGTGTTTACAGCGGCGATTCCCGCTGCGGTACCCGATTTTTTTGCCGAACTATAACCAGGAGACCTTGATGAAAACAACCGTCCGTACCTTTTCCGCTGCCGCCGTCGTCGCCGTTGCTTGTGCTGCGTTGCTCAGCGCACCGCTGGCGCGCGCTCAGGCCGAATCCTATCCTAACCATCCGATCCGGATCATCGTGCCGTTTACGGCTGGTGGCATCGTCGACTCGATCGCCCGGCTGATCGGCGACAAGCTGTCGACCCGCTATGGCCAGCCGGTCATCGTGGAGAACAAGGCCGGTGCTGGTGGTTCGATCGGCACCGACTATGCCTCGAAAGCCGCACCGGACGGGTATACCTTGTTGACCGTCTCGCCCGGGCATGCCGTGGCACCGAGCCTGATGAAAAGCGTCAACTGGAATCCAGTGCGCGACTTTGGTGCCGTGCAAGGGTTCGGCGTGATTTCGAACGTTTTTGTCGTGCACCCCGACATGCCGGTGAAGACCATGGCTGAATTGGTGGCATTTGCCAAGGCCAGTCCGACGCCGCTGACGTATGGGACGGCTGGCAACGGTACATCGAATCACCTGTCGGGTGAGTTGCTGGGCCAGATGGCCGACATCAAGCTGACCCAGGTGCCTTATAAAGGGCAGCCCGATGCCATGAACGACTTGCTGGGCGGGCGTCTGTCGATGATGCCGCTGACCGCTGCCTTGGCCAGTGGCCACATAAAGACCGGCAAACTGCGTGCGCTCGCCGTCACCACCGCACGGCGTTCGCCAGCCCTGCCCGATGTACCGACTGTCGCAGAAGCCGCGAACCTGCCGGGTTATGAGGTGGGCACCTGGTTCGGTATGGTTACGAATGCCAAGGTGCCGGACGCGATTGTGAACAAGCTCTCCGCCGATATCGCCGAGATCATGCAGATGCCGGATGTCAAGGCGAAGTTCGACAGCCTGGGCATGGACATGAACCCGCAGGGCCCAGCGCAATTCGACGCCTTCGTTGCCGCGGAGTTCACCAAATGGACCAAGGTCATCAAGCAAGCGGGCATTGTTTCCCATTGATCGCGCAACATGCACCGGGGTTGCCGGCCACGGCACCGACATGCGCATGAACTGGCGAACACCACTGTGTGATCGGCTGGGTATTGCGCATCCGATCTTCGGTTTTTCGCACTCTGTCGATGTCGTAGTCGAGATCGCCCGCGCTGGTGGTTATCCGGTGCTGGGCCTGGCCCGCGAGATGCCGCACGAGATCCTGGAGATCTTGCGCGCTGTGGACGAACGCATGCAGGGGATGCCGTATGGTGTCGATCTGATGTTGCCGTCGCAGGTGCCGCAAAGCGGCGATATCGCGCAGGTCCGCGCTGCGTTACCCCGGCAGCACCTGGACTTTGTTGCCGGCTTGCGCAAGAAGTTCGCGGTGCCAGCGCCTGTCAAACCGAGTTTTTTCACCACCCAGGTGCGATCGCAGGAACTGTTCGAGTCGCAGATCGAGCAGGTGCTGGCGTCCAACGCCAATGGCGTGGCCACGGCAATCGGGCTGCGTCAGGATCTGATTGCGCGTGCCAAGGCGTGCGGAAAGACCACGTTCTCATTGATCGGTTCGGTACGCCATGCGCACAAGGCACTGGCCATGGGGGTCGACGTGCTGGTGGCGCAGGGTTATGACGCTGGTGGCCATACCGGTGTCGTCGGCACGTATTCGCTGGTGCCGCAGATCGTGGCGGTGGCGGGTGATACACCGGTGCTGGCTGCGGGTGGCATCGGCAATGGCGGGCAGATACTCGCAGCGCTGGCCATGGGGGCCCAGGGCGGCTGGCTGGGCACCCTGTGGATGGCGGCCGTCGAGAACCACACGCCCCCGGCGCTGCTGGCGCGCCTTGTGGCCAGTGGCAGCGAAGATACCGTCATCACTCGAGCCCACAGTGGCAAACCTTGCCGCGTCGTGCGCAGTGAATGGATCGATGCCTGGGGCGACGCGTCAGCGCCAGCGGCATTGCCGATGCCTTTGCAGCAGGCCCTGACCGGCGATGTGTTCGCGTCAATACATGAGCACGACAACGTACGGTTGATCTACGAAGCGGCCGGGCAAAGTGTGTTTGCGATCCGTGAGCGCACCACTGTGGCGCGGCAGATGCAGGCGCTGGTTGAGGACATGCGGGCAGCCGGCGCGCGTTTGCAGGGTTTCGCCCGCGACACCACCTGAGCGTAAGGCGTCGGCGGCTATCGCTGTGGCACTGCGCCTTGCACGGCCCCGCGCGGGTCCGTGCTCAAGTCGGCAGCCAGTCGCACAGCATCGTGTCCTCAAACAGCCGGATACAGGCCAGCGCGTCAACCTGCATGCAGACCTGGGTGCGTGGTTTGTCTTTTTCCCAGCCGGGATGGGGGTAGTCGATGAAGTCGCGCTGGTTCATGATGGTCTGGCCTTGTGCCAGGCCGTCGGTGGCCACGCGAACGGCCTTGGCGCTGGTGCTGAACAGGTCGGGTTGCACCAGGTACACGAAGGCCAGCAGGTCATGGGCAAAACAGCCTGGGGTGCTGGCGATGTGCTGGTACAGGCCGCTGTAAAAGCGGGAATAGAAGTCCACCGCATGCAGCAAGGCGTCGGTGGCCGGGTGCCGGTGCTTGTCGGCGATGCGCTGGAACTGCTCCAGCGTCGTGACCACCCGGTGGGTTACATCCAGGCCGACCATGGTGAGTTTCCAGCCGGCGGTGAACACCCGGTCGGCCGCATGGGGGTCGTTCCAGATATTGGCCTCCGCCACCGGCGACACATTGCCCGGTTCGGCCACGGTGCCGCCCATGATGATGACTTCGCGCAGCAATACCGGCAGCCGGGGCTCCAGCAGTAGGGCCAGGCTCAGGTTGCCCAGCGGGCCAACGGCCACCAGCACAATTTCGCCCGGATGCGCGCGCGCCATGTCGACGATGAACTGGGCCGATGAACGCGGGTCGAGCTGCCGTGTGACGGTTTTGCGTGCGCCCAGGTTGCCAAGGCCATCGGCGCCGTGGATATGCGCCGGTGGCGTTTCGGGTGGCTTGCACCAGGGCACGGCCACGCCCCTGGTCACCGGCACGTCGCAGCCGGCCAGTTCGGTCAGGTACAGCGCGTTGGTGGCCGCCTGCTCCACGCTGACGTTGCCGAAGGTGGTGGTGATGCCGACCAGGTCGATTGCCGGATGGGCCAGCGCGAAATACAGGGCCATGGCGTCGTCGACACCGGGGTCGGTGTCGTAGATCACCCGGGTCTTGGCTTGTTGGGTCATGCGCGAGAGCCTTTCGATAGAGGGATGGGTATTGTCGGACGCGTCGGGGCCGGTGGGCGCTGACGTCCGCAGGTCTTCGGTGCGGTGCCGTGTCGCATGGTCAGTCCGGCAGGCCGCAGAAGCGACGCAGTTCGGCCTGTTGCGCTGGTGTGGCTTTGCCGCGCCGCGTGAGGAATTCGGCCACGGCGGCGGTCCCGGGAATGCCCGACTGTGCTCCAGGCAGGGTGCATGCCAGCGCCGATGCCGCGCTGGCCGTGCGTAGCGCATCCGCCAGGGCGGCACCCTGATCGAGCGCCGCGACCAGCACGCCGCAGAAGGTGTCGCCGGCGCCGGTGGTGTCGACCGGGTCGATCGCGAACGCCGGCTGCACCAGAAACTCGGAGCCGGTGCGCGCGCAGCAACCCCGCGCGCCCAGTGTCACGACGACGACCGGAACCTGCAGCCGGGCCAGTCCCTGGCTGACCGTGCCGTTGTGGCCGGTGATGCTGGCGAGTTCACCCTCATTGACGATCAGTATGTCGACCAGCGCCAGAATCCCGGCATCGAGCGGCTGTGCCGGCGCGGCGTTGAGCGCGACCGTGACATCTGCGGCCCGGGCGGCGCGCGCATAGGCGGCAACCGTTGCCAAGGGGGTTTCAAGCTGCATCAGCAAATGGCTGAATCCTTCCAGCGACGGAAGATGCTCCGGTGCCAGCAGGTTGTTGGCGCCCGATGCCACGGTGATCGCGTTTTCCGCGTCGTCGGACACGCAGATGAATGCCGTGCCGGTCGCCTGCTCGGCGCTACGCACGATGTGCGTCTGGACGCCGGCGCCATGCAGCGACTGTTCCAGTGACTGGGCGTGCGCATCGTTGCCCAGTGCCAGCAGCATATGGGTCGTGCTGCCGCCGGCGCGCGCGGCTGCAACCGCCTGGTTGGCGCCCTTGCCGCCGGGGTGAGTCGCCAGGCCATGGCCCAGCACGGTTTCGCCCGGAGCCGGGATGTGCGCGGCGCGCACTACGAAGTCGAGATTGGCCGAGCCGGCGACAAGAATCATGGTTAAATCAATCCAGAGTTGCGGGTCGGTCGGTGGCAGCATCCACGGCGCCGGTCATGGCGTTGACCCGTTGGTAGAAAACGTATCAGAATTATGGGCTACAAATTGCGCTGAACCAGCCGTTTGAGCCGGCCTCCCGACGTGCATCGTGCCGTTTCAGGGACAGTCTGGGACCATCGCAAAGGATCATTGGCAGCCATGAGCAGTACGGTATTCGTCAAGGTCGTGGGTTTTCGTGACGTGGAGCGCCATGCGCTCAATACGCTTTTTCGGGTTTCAGCAGAACAACCGACCTGTTATGCGTTGTGGACGCCGGAGGCGCCGGTGATGCCGCATATCGCCCTGATCGACGTCGAGAGCTACGAGGCCGGCATGACGCTGGCGTCGCCCGGCCTCAATCGCAACCTGAAACTGATCTGTGTAGGCGAAGGCGCCCCCGAGCGGGCTTGGCGCGTTTTCCCGCGCCCGATCAACTGGAAGGCCATACTGCACTGTATGGATCTGCTGTTTGCCCAGGTTGGCGTCGATATCGATCTGGATCCGGATGGCCAGTCCACCACCATCATCCCGCCGGGCGTGCGCCAGAGCCTGATTATCGAACCGACACGCGACGATCGTCTGTACCTACGGGCCCGCCTGTCGCTGGCCGGCCTGATCGATGTCGATGAGGTCGAGTCGGTGCCACAGGCACAGAAAAAGCTGCGCGAACGCCATTACGACGTCGTCATCCTCAACGTAGACATGCTCGACGACCCCTGGGCGCTGGTGGAGCGTCTGACGGTCGCCCATCCGCCCATCGGCAGCGTGGTGGTGACAACGGCCAACCGGTCGTGGGCCATGCATGAGCGGGCCGAGCAGTCGGGGTGCCGGGCGTTGCTGGACAAACCCTACGACCCGGGTCATTTATACCGGGTCTTCCAGATGGTCTGATCGTCGGGTGCCTGACGCTCGCGATTCGCTGCGTGTGCGCGGGCGGACTTGCACTACAGCCGCACCCGCGCCCGGCCGCTGCTGATGAACCTGAGCAGCCGTGCCTCCAGGGGTAGCGGCTCGGCACCCATCTGCACGGCAATCAATTCGCCACACAAGGTGGCATAGGTCAGCCCACGCGAGCCCATTGCCGTGCTGATCCACAGACTGGGCATGGCATCGGTGTTGTCGAGGGGCCAATGACCGACGATCGGCAGGCGGTCGGACGTCGTCCAGCGGGTTCCGCGCCAGGCATGCACCCCCCCTGAGGCGAATGCCGGTTGCAGCGCTGCTGCGGCGCCGGGCAGCAGTTGGGCGATCCGCTCCAGGTTCTGGGCATGTGCCTGCGATTCGGTCAAGGCGGGGGCCGTGGCGTTTTCATAGGTGGCGCCAGCAAACCATGCCGTGCCTGACTGCCATGGCACTTGGGCTAGCACGCTGCCGGCCCCGTTTACCGGGAAATCGGGAAACAGCGGCTGGTCGGCGTCGGTATGGGCGGCCCAGGACACCTGGCCATGGACGGCTGCCAACGATGCGAGGTTGTGGGCCGGTGGCCGCGGCGAGGGCGCGCCTATTGCCCTGGCTGTTGCTGTTGCTGTTGCCTCCATGGCCATGTGCACGAGGGCGTCGGTATGGCCCGCGCAGGCAATCACGAGTTGCGTTGCTTCGGCCAGCAAATGTCCGTTGGAGCCGAACAGGCGCCATTGGCCGTTGCCACGCGTGATCCCATGTACGGGGCTGTTGCCCTGAAAACGGACACCCGGCTGCGCGAACCAGGCATGAATCAGGGCCGCGGGCTTGATCCAGCCGGCGGCTGCGTGCCACAGACAGTCGTCCTGCCCGGCCTGGGCCCCAGGCCCTGGCAGCGCACGACCTGGGGGTAAGCCGGCCTCGACCCACGCGCGTCCTTGCGGCGGCCAAGGTGCAGGCAACGCGGCTGCCGCTTCGCCACGCCAGGCCGTGCCCGACAAGGCCCAGTCCTGGCCGTGTCGCAGCAACCGGCGCGCAGCCTGCAGTGTCATGCGTACACCGACGCGGGACAGGTGCGAGCGGGGGCCGTCGTCGCGTGAGACCTGGGGTGCCAGCAGCCCGACCGGCAATGCCGACGCTCCGGCCGCTGGCGTAGGGGCCGCGTCGAGCACCGTCACCGTCCAGCCACGCGCCGCCAGCGCGCCGGCGGCCGATGCGCCCGCCAGCCCGGCGCCGATCACGATGCAATCTGCGACCGGAATCGGTGTGAGTTGCCATGCGTTGCGGCTGGACTTGATCTGCCAGCGGGGCTGGAAACACCCGGACCAGACGCCCTGTGGCAGGTGGCACGCGTCGGACGATGGCTGCGCAACAAACCCGGCATGTTCGAGCATGGCCGGGTCGAGCCTGCCTTGCGACGGCAGCGCGATGCCGGTGCCACGCCGGCACAGCCGGGTCAGCGCCTTGATGCCCCAGGCGTCCCAGACAGACGTCTGCCCGGTGTTGTCGGCAGCCTGCAGCACGATGCTGTCGGCCACAAACTGCTGTTCGCGCAACATGGCCTGGCGCGTGCCGATACACAGTGTCAAACGCAGACGCCCCTGGTGCAGCACCAGATGGTGAAAGCCCGGCAACAGGCCGAACCATTGTTGCGCGAGCTCAGGCGCGATCGCTGACAACGATGGGAACGCCGCCATGGCGCCCAGCATCGCATCGCGCGATGGCGCCTTGTCGGTTATCGCCACTATATGCAGCATGGCGCAGCCATGTGGGTCGTCTGCCCAGGCCTGCCACAGCGGGAAAAAGCGGCCGCCCTGGCCAAAGTCGGCGTCCAGCACCCGCCACGCAGGGTGGCCGCGCCATGCCTGCGGCAGGGCGCAGGCGCGCATCCAGTCTGGTACCGGCAACGGGTCGGCCATGCCGGCTACCCGTGACAGGGCCTAGTTGGCGGGCGGAACGTAGCCTTGCGCCGCGTCGGCGCCATCGCCGAAGAAATGGGCTTCCATCTGGCGTGCCAGGTACTGACGGGCGCGGGCATCGGCCAGATTCAGCCGGTTTTCGTTCACCAGCATGGTCTGGTGCTTGAGCCATGCGGCCCAGGCTTCCTTGCTGACCTCCGCCCACAGGCGCTTGCCTAACTCACCAGGATACGGAGGAAAGTCAAGCCCCTCAGCTTCCTTGCCCAGCTTGATGCATTGAACCATCCGTGCCATGAAATACTCCCTCTATCCAAACGTGGTCGACAAAGGGGAAATTGTCGTCGTTTTTTGTTACCCGACCCGGCATGGGTGTTCAATCAGCCGGGTTGCCATTGCTGTTTCGAATTTGTCGTTGGAGTTTTCATGTTCCGTTCCGTGAGTGTGCGCCAGAGTCTGCTGATGATTTGTGCCGGTTCTGTCGGACTGCTGGCGTATGGCCTGTATCTGCAGCATGTGGTGGGTCTCGAGCCGTGCCCGATGTGTGTCGTACAGCGGTATGCCCTGGTATTGGTGGCCTTGCTGGCCGGGCTCAGCGCGGTTGCCCGTGCCCGGGCGGTGCACTTCATCGGGCTGCTGCTGATGGTGCTGATGGCCGGATTTGGTGCCTTTGTGGCCGCGCGTCAGAGCTGGCTGCAGTGGTATCCGCCCGAGGTCGTGACGTGTGGACGTGATTTCTACGGAATGATCGAGACGTTCCCGCTGCAACGCGCCATTCCGATGATCTTCAAGGGTGGCGGTGACTGCTCCAAAGTCGACTGGACGTTCCTCGGCGGATCGATCGCCAACTGGTCGTTCCTGTGTTTCGTTGCAACGGCGCTGGTGTCTCTGGTACTGATGGCGCGCCTGCGGTCACGGAGCTGATCTACTCTGCCCATCCGGCCCATCCGGCCCATCCGGCCCATCCGGCCCATCCGGCCCATCCCGCCGACCATCGCACTTTGGCGCGCCGTAGTCCGCGCGCTGGAGCGCCGCGCATGAGGCCAGGCCGTTCGCACCCATGCACGGGCCTGCCGGGCTGAAACTGCGCCTGCTGCGCCGCGTCATTACGACGAGGGAAGCCCATAGCCCACCTTGACGGCACACCGTTGTATCTTTTGGCCAGAGGCAAAAGAGTCAACGGTGACAAGCCTTCATGAAAGGGCGACAACATGGGAGCAGTGGCGACAGCCGCAGTCGGCGCCGGCGCAGCAATTGCGGGTAGTGCGACTGGCTCGCAGCAGCAGCGCGCGGACCCGCACAGCGCGGCAACGCCTCCGGACACGGGTCTGGCGGCGTTGTGTGCCATTGCCCGGCTGCACCAGGTTGCTGCGGATCCGGCGCATCTTGCGCACCAGCTCGGCCTGTCTGCCAGCGACCCGGTGCGTGTCGACGACCTGTTGCGTGCCGCGCGCCATCTCGGACTGAAGGCGAGGCTGGTGCGCACCCGTTCCGAGCGCCTGATGCACACGCCGTTGCCGGCGCTGGCGATCATGCGTGTGGCCCAGGCAGGCAATGACCATCAGGGCGTGAATGGAATCTGCCTGCTGGCCCAGTGCGATGGAGCCCGGGTATTGGTGTCGACGCCGCAACCGGGTGCTGGCGCGCCAGCCCAGGACGATGATGCGGCCACGCGCAGTCGCCCGGCGGGACCACGCATAGAACTGCTGGCCAGCTTCGCCTCGCGCTGGAGCGGTGAGCTGATTCTGATCACCAGCCGCGCCACTCTGGCCGGTGGGCTGGCACGTTTTGATTTTTCCTGGTTCGTTCCGGCACTGGTCAAATACCGCCGGCTGCTTGGCGAAGTCCTGCTGGTGTCGTTTGTACTGCAGCTTTTCGGGCTGATCAGCCCGCTGTTTTTTCAGGTAGTGATGGACAAGGTGCTGGTGCACAAGGCCCTGACCACACTGGACGTGCTGGTCATCGGCCTGGTGGTCGTGGTCATTTTCGAGAGCCTGCTCGGCATCGTGCGAAACTATGTTTTCAGTCACACGACGAGCCGCATCGACGTCGAACTGGGCGCGCGGTTGTTCCACCATCTGGTGGCCTTGCCGCTGGCCTATTTTCAGGCGCGGCGGGTGGGAGATTCGGTGGCACGGGTGCGCGAGCTCGAGAACATCCGCAACTTCCTGACCGGCAGTGCCTTGAGCGTAGTGCTCGATCTGGTGTTCTCCTTTGTTTTTCTGGGCGTGATGTTTTTCTACAGCGTGCCGTTGACCTGGATCGTGCTGGCCAGCCTGCCGCTGTATGTCACCCTCAGCCTGGTCGTGTCGCCGATCCTGCGCCGGCGGCTGGACGTCAAGTTCGCCCGCGGCGCCGAAAACCAGGCCATGCTGGTGGAGACGGTCACCGGCATCCAGACGGTCAAGGCCGCCGCGCTCGAGCCCGGCTTCAGCCGGCGCTGGGACAACCAGCTGGCGGCCTATGTGCAGGCCAGCTTCCGCACGCAGACCCTGGCCAGTGCGGCCCATGAAATGGCGAACCTGATCGGCAAACTGGTCAACGCGGCAACCCTGTGGTACGGCGCGCACCTGGTCATGGCCAATGTGCTGACGGTGGGCCAGTTCGTGGCATTCACGATGTTTGCGCAGCGGGTCGCGCAGCCAATCTTGCGTATGTCGCAACTCTGGACGGACTTCCAGCAAACCGGTGTGTCGGTGGCGCGCCTGGGCGACATCCTGAACACCCGCACGGAGTCCCCGGGCTCGGGTGCGATGCAGTTGCCGGCCGTCACGGGCCGGATCACGTTCGACCAAGTGCGTTTTCGTTACCAGCCGGATGGACCGCTGGTGTTGAACGACGTGTGGGTCGATATCCGGCCGGGCGAGGTGTTGGGCATCGTGGGCCGATCAGGCTCCGGTAAGAGCACGCTGACCAAGCTGGTTCAGCGGCTGTACACGCCCGAGAGCGGGCGGTTGCTGGTCGATGGCATGGACATCAGCCTGATCGACGCGGCGCAGTTGCGCCGTCAGATCGGCGTGGTGCTGCAGGAAAACCTGTTGTTCAACCGCAGCATCCGCGAAAACATCGCGATTGCCGATCCGGCCGCGCCGTTGGAGATGGTGTTGCGCGTCGCGCGGCTGGCGGGCGCGCACGCATTCATCAGTGCCTTGCCGCAGGGGTACGACACATTGGTCGGCGAGCAGGGCGGCAGCGTCAGCGGCGGGCAACGCCAGCGCATCGCAATTGCGCGCGCCTTGTTCACCAACCCGCGCATTCTCATTCTGGATGAAGCCACCAGTGCCCTGGACTACGAAAGCGAAGCCGTCATCCAGCGCAACATGGCCCGGATCTGCCGCGGGCGCACCGTATTGATCATTGCGCATCGGCTCAGCTCGGTGCGCCGCGCGCACCGCATTGTGGTGATGGACAAGGGCGCAATCGTCGAGGCAGGCTCCCATGACCAGTTGCTGGCACGCCCGGACGGTCTGTATGCGCGTCTGTGGTCGATGCAGGATGGCGGCCAGCCCGTGGACGGGGCGATGGCATGACGCAGCCCGCCATGCTGCACGACGGCGCCTGGGGCAATCTGGTTGCGCGTTATGCAGCCGTATTCGCCGCGTCGTGGCGTCAGCGCAAGGTGATGGACGGCGCACCTCGGGAGGCCGATGAGATCGCATTTCTGCCGGCAGCGCTCAGTTTGCGCGACACACCGGTGCATCCGGCGCCGCGGCGCGCGGGATACCTGTTGATGGCATTGCTGGCCATTGCTGTGGCATGGGCCTGGATCGGAAAGATCGACATCGTGGCAGTTGCGCCGGGGCGCATCATCGTGGGTGAGCGCAGCAAGGTGGTGCAGCCGCTCGAGCGCAGTGTGGTGCAGCGTGTGCTGGTCGAGGATGGCGACCATGTACTGGCAGGGCAGGCCCTGGTGGAGCTGGATGCGACCGACGTAATGGCTGACAAAGCCGGTGTGCTGGATCAACGGCGATCGGCGCATTCGGATGCCATTCGCGCGCGCTTGTTGCGGCTGGCGTTAAAGACGCCCCCCGCGGCGATGCCGCAGGTGTCAACGGCCTTGTTGCGTGAAGCGGCAGGACCGATCGCACCCGGACCTGCACCTGCACCTGCATCTGCATCTGCATCTGCATCTGCATCTCAACATGAACCGGAACAGTCGCTGACGGCCGAACGCGACAGAGTCCAGTCGCAACTTGCGGCCGAATGGAGCGATATTGCTGCCCAACGCGCGCGTTTCGCCGCCGAATTGCGACACCGTCAGGCCGCAATCGCCACGGCGCAGCAAGTGCTGGCCAAGCTGGAGGCGACGTTACCGATGATCCGCAAACGCGAAGACGACATGCGGGCATTGGTCACCCAGGGCTTCATCTCGAATCACGCCGGGCAGGACCGCACCCGTGAAAGGATCGAAATGGAGCGCGACATCGCCACCGAGCAGGCGCGACTGCAGGAAGCAATGGCATCGCACGCGCAAAGCGTCTCCGGCTTGACGGGGTATGTCGCGCAGACACGGCGCGACCTGTCCGAGCGGGAAACACTGGCCCGGCAACGCCTGGCGCAATCGCGGCTGGAACTAAGCAAGGCGCTGCAGCGCGAGCAATTGACAGTGTTGCGCTCGCCCGTTGCGGGCGTGGTGCAACAACTGGCAACCCACACCGTGGGCGGCGTCGTGACCGAGGCGCAACCCCTCATGGTGATCGTTCCCGACGAACCCAGTGGCGGCCAGGTCGTAGCCGAGGTGACGCTCGAGAACAAGGACATCGGTTTTGTCCGTGCAGGTCAGGCGGCGGAAGTCAAGCTCGAGACTTTTGTCTTCACGCGCTACGGCACTGTACCCGCCACCGTGGAACTGGTCACGGCAGACGCAGTGCAGGACGAACAACGCGGCGCGATCTTCCCCGCGCGACTGCTGCTGGCGAAGAATACGATCGACGTGGACGGCAAAAGTGTTCGGCTCGGTCCGGGAATGAATATCACCGCTGAAATCAAGACCGGGCAACGACGGGTGATCGACTTCCTGTTGAGTCCGATTCAAAGGGCAGGGAGTGAGAGTTTGCGGGAGCGGTGAGGCGGGGAGGTTAGTAGTGCTTATTGCTGTTGGCGTTGACGCCCAAGCCGCGGGCGCTGATTGATCGATACGCGTGGTACCGAATTCAGGAGGGTTGTCTGATGTTGAAAGTGATTCTGTCTTTACTGGGTTTCGCCGTCGTGGCGTTGATCGTATTGGTTGCGGGCTTCGTCGCGTGGGGCTTTTATCAGAGTTATGAAGTCCGCAAATGGGACGCGAAGAT
>Ga0105053_10002069_pt1 | contig 31577 bp, 18 predicted proteins | sample BON01_FD_78093 | JGI IMG/M metagenome (GOLD analysis project Ga0105053, IMG submission 78093) | Freshwater microbial communities from Lake Bonney liftoff mats and glacier meltwater in Antarctica - BON-01 | ecosystem: Environmental > Aquatic > Freshwater > Ice > Glacier meltwater | place: Lake... | reverse complement strand
GGGGGGGGGGGGGGGGCAAAGGGCGTCGTGTTTTGTTGGTTTGAAGGGATTTTGTTGGGTTGAAGGGGGGGCGAGTCGGCAGAGTTGGCATGCGGACGAATTTTGGGGGGGGGAGGCGTGTGTTGGCGGCGCGCGCGCGCGCGCGGCCTCTTGTGTCATATTTGTTTGTGTGGTCGTTTGTTTTGGGGCGTGGTGATTTGGAGGCTCCCGCGGGAGGAGAGGTCGATGGGGCGGAAGAAAGGTTGGCGGGTGTCTGGGAGGACGGCGATGGAGGAGCGGTCGTCGGCGGGCGCGCCCCTTTGTTTGTGCGAACGACTGACTCACCTCGCAAGGGCGAAGACGGCCGCGCGGCCCCCGGGGCGGGCGAGCCGAGCGCTAGGAAAGCGAGGGACGCGGCCCCCGGTCGGCGCGCCTCCGCCCCTGCCCACGGGCGATAAAAGTGCCGCTGCTGGGAGGAGGGAGGCGGCCGATCACTTCGGGGCCGCGTCCGTGCGCGGGCAACAGGAGGGCTGCGGGTGCGGTGCGTGGAGGGGCGGTTTTTACGCGGGCAAGGGGGGGCTGTCGCGCCGCCCCGCCTCCCCCCTCCCCTTCCCGCCCGCCCTCGTTTCGGCCTCGCGCGCCGGCGCGCGCTCTGCCTGCGCAGCGCACGGGTCCAAGACGAGGGCGAGCGTGCGGGAGGGGAGGGTTGGGGAGAGGGCACGAGGGGGCGCGGCGGCCACCCACCCTGCGGTGGCAGGAGGAGGAGCAGCAGCACGAGAGGGGGGAGGGGGGGGGGATGGAAAGCAGCACCAGGGCATGGCACAAGAAGGAAAACGGAAACGCAAGGGAGAGGGGCGCGTTTTTTTTCGTTTTTCGGGGCGCTTTTTTGAGTGTCGTGTTTTTGGTGTGTGTTTTTGGAGGGGAGGGGCGGAGGAAAAAAAGAACCAAAAGGACGACTTTGCGCCGCAGGCATTGTCCTGATCCGCTTAATGAGGGTACATCTCAGCAATCACGCCGGAAGAAAGCGAGGCAGAAAAAGAAAAAGAGACGCAAAAAGAGGGGGCGCCGCTCACTTTCCCGAAGGAAGGCGAGAGCGCCGCCCCCGCCTCCGCGTTTATTCTTTTTTCGCCGCTCTGTCCATTGTTCAAGCGCCCCTAGCGTCCTTTGATCCCGTTAGCTTTGTGCCAAGCGGTGGTGTGTGGTGTGGTGTGGTGTGGTGTTCGTGCTGCTCTGTGCTTCTGCGTGGTGGACAAAAAGAAAAAGAATGCGGCGCGCCGTTTTCGCTCTCGCAGCCAGGGGGGGGGGGGCGGCGGGAGGCACTTTGGCCCCCCCCCAAACCAGATTTTGCAGACGTGTCGCAAAAATCGCTTTTTCGCGATTCTTTCCTTTCAGGAGAGGGGGAGGAGGGGAAGAGGCTTGGCCTTCCCCCCCTCTCGCGTCCCTCATCCGCGCGCGCAGGTCCCGCTCGCGCGCGCGCGCGCGCTGGGACCCCGCGCGATCGCGGCCCGGCCCTGCCACTTACCGGTCGGCGTGCCTGTTATGTCGCGTGCGGGGGCAAGGAGGGGGAGGGGGGAGCTGCGGGCGGAAGAGGTGAGTGAGATTCAAGAGAGGCGCAGACACACCAGCCGACGGAAACGCGCGTCCGCAGCGTGTGGATGGTAAAACGGGGTGCGCGAGGGCGTATCGGTGCGTAAGGTTTGGCGTGTGCGCGCGCTTGCTCACCTGTTGATGCTTGGAACTTGTGTTGTGGTTGTGAGAGGAAGAGGGGAGAGGCCGGAGTTTCTATGTTGCTGCCGCCTCCTCCTCCCCCCTCCTGGTGTCTCTCCGGAAAAATCCACCAGGACGCCTCTCCGGGCGAACCGCCCGCCCAGCGCCCGTGCGTGGCACATGGTCCCGACGAAGAGAGCCGTGCCGCGATCGGGTGGGGTCAAGCGGGCGCCCTCATTGCGCCTGCGCGGGGCCGACAAAAAAAGAGGCGAGACTCCTCTTTTCCCGGGTGTGTCGCAAATCCGCTGCGCGCCGCTCGACGATGCTCCCAAACGCCCGCCTCCCAAGGCCAGCCCTACCTGGCCGTGGCCTCGCGCGCCTCCCCCTGCCATCCGCCAGCCCAAGACCGCACCAGCCCACTAGGGCGCGACTCACCAGGACCGATCGCCGCAACCGACAACCGCGGCCGCCGCCGCCGAGGCTCGCGCACGCCGCCGCCGTCGCAAACAGCAGCAGCAGCAGCAGCAAGGCCCCGACACGCTTCGCCCTCTGCCCCCCTCTGACCGAGCGCGCCTACGACGCCCTGTGCGCGGCGCCGCGCGACCTGGTTGGATGGACCGTCCTGCGCCCGGGCGGCGGCGGCGCCCCCGTCGGCGTCGTGACCGCCGTGTCGCCGTCGCCGCGCGGCGGGGCCCCGCTGCTCCGCCTACGGCGGCGGGTCTCGCTCGCCGCAGACGGCGCGCCCGTCGACGACGACACATTGACAGCAACGACGGCGGCGCCCCCTGCCGTCGCCTTTCGCGGCGCCGAGCGCCACGCCCTGCCCTTTGTGCGCGCGTGGTTCCCGCGCGCCGACCCCGGCGCCAGGGTCCTGTGGCTGCGCGGCGCGCCGCCGGGCTTGCTCGACGCGGGCAGGCGGCGGCTGTATGTCGGGCTCCTGCGGCGCGAGCTGCCGCCCTTTCTCGCGGCGGCGGCGGCGGCGGCGGCGGCGGCGGCGGCGGCGGGCGCCCCTGGCCGCGGCAGGAAGGACCCCCCCCCCTTGGCCGTGGTTGCGGCGCCCCCCCCCTCCCGAGCGGCGTCCACGCGGATCCCGAGCGCCGCCGAGCTCACGGCCGCGGGGCGGGGCGACCTCGCGGCCCTCGTCCGGCGCGCGGGCGGGCAGGGCGCCGTCGCCACGGCGCTGGGCCTGCGCCCCCGCAGGCGGCCGGCGGGCTACTGGGACGCGCGGGAGAGCGTGGACGCCGAGCTGGACGCGCTGGTGCGGGCGTCGTGGGTGGCGCTGCCCGCCGGGGGTCCCGACGACGACGAGGACGAGCAGCAGGAGGAGGAGGAGCGCGCGTTCTATTTTTACAATCTGGCGTCGCTGAGGCACACGTGGGACGCGCCCGATTGGGGGGCCGGCGGCACCGCCGTCGAACCTGCGCAGGCAGAGGCGGAGGAGGACGAGGAGGAGGACGCCGAATACAACGACGACGACGACGCCGAATACGACGACGACGACGACGACGACGACGACGACGACGACGAAGACGGCGGATTTGCGCCCTCGCCCAACGCGGGGCGAAGGCGAGCCCCCTCGCCGGTTGACGCGCGCGACCGCGTCATGCCCCCGGCCGCCGCCGCGATTGCCGCGGGCAGGCACGACCTGCACGCCGCCATCGTGCGGCTCGGCGGCTACGCGGCCGTCGGCGCCGCGCTCGGTCGCCCGCCGGCCAACGGCCGCCGCCCCCGCCGCGCGAGCGCGCGCGGCGAGCCGACGGCGGCCTCGGCCAGTGGCGGGGACGCGTGGTGGCTCGGCGGCGGCAACGACGACGGCGCGGACGACGGCGGGGAGGCCTCGCGCGTGGAGAGGCTGTGCTCGGAGCTGCGCGCCCTGGCGGGCGGTCGGGAGGGGGAGGGGCGAGGAGGGGCGGCGCCGCTCGCGCTGCCGACGCGCCGCGAGCTGCTCGCGGCCGGGCGGCCCGACCTGTGGCGCGCGGTCGTGGCCATGGGCGGCGCGCGCGCGCTGACGGCGTCGCGCCCCTCCGTGCTGCGCATGCCGCGCGGCGCGGCCGTCGTGGGCTTTGGCGAGGCGGCCGGGCGCCTGCGCGCGTTTGCGCTAGCGCAAACGCCGTCGGCCGCGCGACCCCCCGGCGTCCCCCCGACGGCGCGCCAGCTGCGCGAGGCGGGCGAGCCGGAGCTTGCCCGCGCACTCGCGGCCCACGGCGCGGCGCGGCTGGCGCGCGCGGCCGGACTGTCCCGCGACGCCGGCAGCGCAGCCAGGGGGAGGCCCGTGGGCGGCGCGGCAAAGGAGGGCGTGTGGCGGGTCGTGCGGCGCGCGCTGCTGCAGGCGTCCTGTGGCGGCGGCGGCGGCGAAGGCGCGTCGCCCGCGACGCTGCTGGCGGTGCTGAGGCGCGAGGAAGAGGAGGAGGCGGTGGTGGTGGTGGTGGCGCGCGGCACGCTCATGCGCATGCTGTCGGCGTGGGTGGACGAAGGGGTTGTTGAGAAGGCCGGGCACGGGCGGTACACGATTCCGCCGGACGGACGAGCGGGGACGACGGCGGCGCGCGGCGGCTCTTAATCGCTTTTGCATGCAACAGCGATGCACTGATCACTTGCACCCACCGCATTATCCGCCAGCAACGTGCGGACTCGCTCTGAAACCTCTCTCGCACATCCATCCATCCATCCATCCATGCTGGCGTGAAGAGGGCGATTTGTGTTTCTCCTTCCGTCCTCTGCAGGTGACATCTCCCCCACCCGCATCCCGATGGCGGTCGTCGTCAAGATCCTGTACACCGACCTGGACGGCACGTGCGTGCACTACGAGGGGTTTGACGACGTGAGTTGCCTGGCAAACATGGCCGCGGCCGTTCCCGTCTCGCGCGCGCCGGCCCCGCGCCCGTCTTTCGTGGCGTCGGCGCTCCGCCGCCCGCATCCCCACCGCAGCGACAGAGACCAAACAAAGTCGCTCACCCCGCCCCCTCGTAAATCCGACGGCAACCAAAAACAGGCCGAGGCCGCCGGTCTCCTCGCCCTGCCCCCCTCCTCCACCGGCCGCGCGGGCGCCATTTCCCGCGGCGCCCTGCATCGCTACGCCGCCGCCCGCGCCGCCGGCGCCCGCCTGGTCGTGCTCACGGGCGCGCGCACGCCCACCCTGCTGCAGCGGCTGCCCTTCGTGCCCGCGGCGGACGCCTACGTGTCGGAGAACGGCGGGCGCATCTTCTACCCGCCCGAGGTGGCGCGGGAGCTGGGCGCGGCCCTGATCGCGGCCACGGCGGCGGCGGCGGCGCCCGCGAGCGCGCGCGTCGCCGGGAAGCGGGGCGGGACGCAAGGCGCGGCCTCGGCCTCCTCTGCCTCGGCCTCCCCTGTCTCTGCGGACGAGGCCGTCGCCGAGCCCCTGCCCGTTGCCTGCCCGCTCGTCGAGGACCTGGCATGGCGCGCCGCCCTCCAGGGGGTCTGCGGCCCGCACGCGGAGGAGGCGCGCGGCGTGCCCCCGTCGCGCCGCACGGGCTCGCTGTGGGACTTGTACCGGCGCCTGGCCGACGGCGGGTGGGCGCTCGACGCCACGGGCTACGCGACGGCCTTTCGCGTGCAAAAGTCCAAGGCGGCGGCGGGCGCTGACGGCGGCGGCGACGACGACGAGGCCGCGGCCGAGGCCGGCGTGCGCGCCGTCGCGGCGACGAGGCCGCCGGGCATCGCGTGCTCGACCAACCTGGGCGCACTCGACTTTTACCCGGCGATGTCGGGCAAGGAGGGCGCGGCGCGGCGGCTGGAGCGACTGTTTCGGGCGGCGGCGGCGGAAAAATCGGCGGCGGCGGCGACGGCCGCGGCAGGAGCAGCAGCGGCCCCTTCGGCCCCTGTCGCCACCGCCGCCGTCGCCCTCCGCAGGGCGTTCCTGTGCGACGACGACAACGACCTCGCGCTGGCCGCCACCGTCGGGCGCGTCTTCGTGCCCACCTTTGGCAGCGCAAGTATGGAGGCGGCCGTGCGCGCCGAGCAGCGCAGCGCGGCCGAGGAGGGGCGGGCGCCGCGGTTTGTGACGCCGGGTCCTGCTCTCGCGCCGGCGCTCGCGCCGCCGCCGCCGCCGCTCGTGCCGCCGCCGCCCGGCGGTTCCGCCGCCGCCGCTGCCGCCGCCGCCCCGCCTCGTCTGACCTCGGCGGCGGCGCGGTGCGCCGCGGCGACCGAGGCGATGATCGACGCGGCGACGGCGTGGCTGAACGAGAACGAGGGGGACGGCCAAGCCGGCGCCGCCGCAGAATCAACCGGGGACGGGGCCGAAGCGGCGGCGGCGGCAATCGGGGCGTGCGCCGCGGCGGCGATTGCGGGCTGAAAACCCCGCTTTTGTGTGCATTCATTGCAGGAAGAAACGTCGCTTGTTTTTTTACTCAGCCGCTGTCTTCGCATCCAGCAAATCATCATCACGCGCGCTTGCTTCTCCTGGTTTGAGTGGCGGCAGGAGCGGCGGGCTCCTCCTCCGATCCCTTGGCAATCGCTGCTGCCGCCGCGGCCGCACCCCCGACGACGGCCGCACCGGCAGCAGCAGCAGCTGCTGCCGCCGCCGCGACATGCTGCCGCCGCCGCCGCCGCCGCCGCCAAACCCGCCGCGCCTCCCGCGCCAGGCCCTGGACCAGCGGCACGGACGCCGGCAAAAAGTAGGGCATGTAGACGCCCAGCTTGTGCGAGTCGGGAAAGTTGAGCTGCGACAGCACCGAGGGGTGCAGGTAGGCCGCGTCGGCCGCGCTGGCCGCCGCCGCGCCGGCCACGGCGGCCGTCTCATAATCCCCCCGCGCGCAGGCCTCGAGGGCGGCGTCCGCGGCGGCCAGGGCGGCGCCCACCTGCGCGCCGATCAGGGGGGGCATGCCCAGGTTGGGCAGCTCGGACACGACGTCGGACAGGCCGCGGAGGGTGCTGGCGGCCGAGAGGAGGCCGACGCGGGCGCGCGCGCGGGCGAGGGCGTCCGACTCCCAGGCGCCCAGGCCGCGCTCGGGCGACGGCAGGCGGCGCACGGCGGCCACGAGCGCCCCCGGTTCCGTGGCCAGGACGCCGTGGCGGGGCAGGCCCAGCAGGGCGCGCAGGTGCGTGACGAATGCGCGGGCAGCGGCGGCCGAGGCGTCGTCCGGGAGGGCGCACACGCCGCGCGGCCCGCGTTTGCCGCCGCCGCCGCTGCCGCCGAGGCCGCCGCCGCCGCTGCCGCCGCGGCCGCCGCCGCCGCCGCCGCCGCCGAGGCCGCCGCCGCCGCTGAGGCCGCCGCCGCCGCCGCCGCTGCTGCTCCCGCCGATGCTGCTGCTGCTGCTGCTGTTTTCAGCCGCCGTGTGGGGCGGGTTCCAGACGAGCACGCCGCCCCAGGACGGGATCCAGTAGCCGTTGACGGCCAGGTCCACGCCGTCGAGGACGGAAGGGGGGGCGCCCGTGCCGTTCCTCCGCCGCCCTCCGCCCCCCGCCGCGCGCCGCCCGGCCGCCGCCGCCGCCGCCGCCGCCGCAAACGCGCCCTCCACCAGCAGGGGGCGCTGCCCGGGCGGGGGCACGTACGTGACAAAGTGCAGAACGTGCGGGGCGAGCAGGGCCGCGGAGCGGTCGCGCTCGCGGGCCCAGCGGCGCCGCTCTCGGTGTTGATCGTCGTCGTCGTTGGCGCTCGCCCGTTCCCGCCCGCTGGGCCCGTGCCCACGCCCCCGCCGCTGCCGCCGCTGCCGCCGCCGCCGCCGCATCCGCCGCTCCGCCGCGCGGTGCATGGTCGCCGCGCTCGAGAGCACGCCGCGCCCGGACTCGAACGGCCACTCGCTGTCGACGAACGAGGGCAGCTGGTCGCGCGACAGCACGTAGGCGCCCGTTACTTTGCGCGGGCGTCCGCTCGTTTGTGGCGGCGCGCCTGCCGCCCCGTCGCCGCCGCCGCCGCCGCTCTCCTCGCCCTCCTCCTCCTCCTCCTCCTCCTCCTCCTCGTCCTCCGCCTCCTGCTCCGCCTCCTCCCGTCCGAGCTCGCGCCACGCGCCCCGCGCCCCGGCGGGCGCCAGCTGCAGCACCGCCGACTCGCTCCCGACCGTCGCGCGCCCGGCCCCGGCCGCCTGCCGCAGCGCCCGCACCACCGGCGACAGCAGCGCGCGCTCGAGCGCGGGGAAGTCCCAAGCATACCCGCCCGCGCAGGGGATGGCGGCGCCCGGAGGCGAGGTCGCGGCGGCGCCGCCGTTGACGAGGCTAAACGACAGGACGAGGCCGCCGGGCGAAAAGAGGGGGAGCGACGCGAGGTCGTCGGGCGGCGGCGGCGCCCCGTCGCCCCCGCCGCCCCCCTGCGCCGCCGCCGCTGGCCGCCCGTCGTCCGCCCACAGCCCAAAGGCGTGGCGCAGGGCGAGCGCCGCCGCCTCGGCGATCGGCGGCGCGGCGGCGGCGCCGCCGGGCACCGCGACCCACGCGTGCCGGTGCTGGCCGACCGTGAGGGTCAAGGGGGGAGCGCCGTCGGCGGCGACGCCTTGAGGCTGCGGCGGCGGCGGCGCCGGCGGCACGACCACCGCCACCAGGGCGTACCTTCCCGCGCCCGCCTCCCCTCCCCCTCCGAGCGCGTCGAGGAGCAGGGCGTCGATCTCGGCGGACGACTCGGGAGAGGGCGAGGGCGCCCCCAGGAGCTCGCGCAGGCGTCCGCCGACCGAGAGGCAGGGCGCCGCCGCCGCCGCCGCCGCGCCGCCGCTGCTAGCCGGGCCTGCGCCGCCCACCCTCTGCGCGCACGCGCCGCCGCCGCCCCCGCCGCCGCCGCCGCTTGGCCGCCAGACGCTGACGGCGACGTCCAGGCGCGCGGGCAGGGCCGCCCGCTGCTCCCGGACCAGCCGCTCCACCTCCTGCGCCAGATCAGCAGATGGGGCGTCCTCAGCCGCCACCACGTGCACGTCCAGGCGCACGGGCAGGGACGCGGCCGGAACGGCGGGCGACGACGGCGGGGCGGCGGCAGCGGCGGCGACGAGCCGGCCGCCGAGCGCGCGCATGCGGCCGTGCGGCAGCGTCGGCCGTGGGACCGAGGTAGTGCGCCACCAGACGGGCACGCCGCAAAGGAGGGCGTACGCGGCGATCAGCAGCAGGGCGCGCAGGCGGCGGGCGTCGCCTGTGTCCTTGGCCATTGTGCGGAAGGAAACCGAGAGCTCTCATGTGCAGTTTCTGTTCCCTCCCTTCTCTCCCGTCGCCTAAGCGAGGCGCATCATCATCGATGACGTCTCCTCATTGGGTTGCTTTGTGCTCGTCGGTGGTAGGATCCACGACGAACGAGCGGTTGCATTGGATTCTTGATCGTCCGGCGCGCGCGCGCTCGACGACGACGGGGCGGTCGGCGGTCGGCGTCCGCGCGCCGCGCCGGGTGACTACCTTGCGGTTTTTCAGTAATCCGCGCGCCAACAGAACCCATCAAGCGCCTCTGTCCTCGACTTTTACGCAAGTCGTCGCTCGCTCTTGCAACGTGGCAGCCAAGGGACCAAACCAGCGCGCGCACGTGTGCCCCCACAAATCCTCTCTCTCTCCTCTCCACACACGCGCACCCCAATCGCGGTTGCCCCCTTCTCTCTCTGTCCTTCTTTCTCCAAGCACCCGTGGACTCTAGGGATCGGACATCGATGCAGTCGCTCAGCAGCAGCAGCGTGGGGCGCGCGGCCCACGCGGGGAGGCCACTGCCGCCTCGGCGCGTCTGCGCGCTCCCGCCGACGCCGACGCCGACGCCGACGCCGACGCCGACGCCGCACCGCCCCCACGGCGCGTTGCGGCAGCGGCGGCCGCCGCGGCGGTGGCGGGGAGCGGCAGCGGCAGCGGCGCCCGGGAGCAGCGACGGCGCCGACGACAGCGAAGAGAGCAACAAGGACGGCAAAGAGAGCAAGGAGGGCAAAGAGGGTAACGTCAGCAAAGACGGCGACGACGACGACGGCGCGCCGCCCGTCCCCCTGGGCGACTGGCGGGCCTTTCGCGCCAAGCTCGTCTCGTCCGGCGTCGTCAGCACCGAGGACGCCGAGGCGACCGCCAGCGGCGCCAGCGGCGTCAGCAGCGGCGTCGGCTTCCCGGGCAGCAGCGGCGGCGGCGGCGACGGGGCCGACAGCGGCGCCGACCGCCCAATCCCCAGCCGCGGCCGCCCGTCCCCGGAGAACCAGCGCCTCCTGCGCGTCCAGGACCCCGCCCTGGCCGGCGAGGAGCCGTGGTGCCACCGCCTGGCCAGGCCGGAGCGCGGCTGCCTGCTCGTCGCGACGCACGACGCCCCCCGAATCCTCGGGAGCGAAAACTATTGGCAGGCCGTCGTCTTGGTTGTCGACGTGACGCCCGCGGGCAGCGTCGGCCTCTTGCTCAACCGCCCGACGTCGATGGCCCTCGCCCGCCGCCCAGGGGGCCTCCCATTTGAGGTGTCGGGCGCGCCGGACGGCATGCAGCGCGGCTTTGGCGACAACCGCGTCTACCGCGGCGGCCCCGTGGCGCAGCAGGTCCTCCACCTGCTGCACGGCCACCGGCTGCCCGGGGCGCAGGAGCTTGTCCCCGGCGTCTTCGTCGGGGGCGAGCGGGCGGCCACCGCCGCCGTCTTGGCCGGCGAGCTCGACCCGGCGACCTTCAAGTTCATGGCGGGCGCGCTGCTTTGGGAGGCGGGCGCGGCCGAGCGCGAGTGCGACCGGGGGGCCTGGATACCGGTGGCGGCCTCGCGCGCCCTGATCCTCAAGCAGGTGCTGCAGCTGCCGACGCCGCTGTGGCGCGAGGTGCTCCAGCTGCTGGGCGACGCCGAGGCGGTGCGGCAGGTGCGGGCGGCCTACTCGGAGGACGGGCCGGACGAGTGAGCGCTTTTTTTTTTTTTTTGCGTTTTTTGTTCGGCAAGCGGCGTTTGGTAAAGCGGCGGCGGCGGCGACGGCGACCTCTGTGTGTGAGAAACCTGCGTTCGTCGCTTGATCAAGTATCAAGTGCGCGGCTTGGTCCGTCTGTCTCGCGTCGGCTGGGGGGGAGTGTGAGGGACAACACGCCCTCGACGATCCCGCCCGAGGAGGGACAACACGCCCTCGACGATCCCGCCCGAGGAGGGGAGGGCGCCCCGCCGCCGTGCTCTCATTCTTTTTTCGGCGTTGCTGCACGACCGTCGAGTCGGAGGGAGGAGGAGGTTTTCCCTTCTGTTAAGGTCCGCGCGCGCTCTCTCCAGCCCCCCCCCCCCCCCCCCCCCCCCCGCCCCCCCCCCCCCCCCCCCCCCCCCCCCCTCCCGCAGCCACGCCCATCGCTACACAACACATCCGCGCGCCCCCTCACCATCAAGATCACGCAGCAAGGCAGAAAACACAAACCAAAAACCAACAAAAAGCGGAGACCGTGCGAAGTCTCGCAGAAAACGCAGAGAGCTGTCCATCGTTGCTCCCTGCCCGCCCCCTCTTTGACAGGCCGCGCGCATCTCCACGGCATCATCACACCTCCCCCCATATCGTAGGCAAGCCCGATGATCGCCCGCCGAGCCGCGGCAGCTGCCGCGCCTTTGCCGCCGTTGCCGTGCTCGCTCGCCCGCCGCCGCCCGCTCGCCCGCCGCGCCCTCCGCCCTCCGCCCTCCGCCCTCCGCCCTCCAGACGCGGGCGCCCCGGCCGCGCCCCCGCCCCGCCCCGCCCGCGCGCCCGAAGACCCCGGACCCCGCCCCTCGGTCGCCGCCGGGGCCGCCGCCGCCGCCGCGCCCCCGTACCCCTCGTCCTCCTCCTCGCCGCCGCCGCCGCCGCCCTCCGGCGCGGCCGGCGCCGCCGCCGCCGGCTCGCGCTCCGCCTCCTCCTCGCCGCCCTCCTCGCCCGCCGCCTCCTCGGCGGCCTCGTTCGACGACCTCGACGAGTCCTGCCCGGTGTTCGTCGACCGCGAGGGCCAGTTCATCGAGGCGGCCTGCTGCGATTTTGGCTTCCGGACCGGCAAAGGTGCGAATGATGACGACGAGAGAGAAAGAGGGACACGCGGTTCTTTTGAGGGAAGAAAAAGCGCCGCCGCCGCCGCCGCCGCCGTTTGCCTCAAAACCCCGCTCTTGCCCGCGAACCAAACAACGCGACCCGGAAAAAAAGAAAAAAAAAAAACTCAGGCCGCCTCTACTCGGACGAGTACGGCACCATCCCCAAGTCGGCCCTCGAGCTCGCGGTCGAGAACTTCCAGTACGAGTACGCCGCCCTGCGCCGCTCCTTCCGCGAGGACGAGTACGGACGCATCGCCGCCCTCAACCCCCCCACGGGTCCTGTCGGGTGGCTCGCTTATAGAGCGGGCGAGGGCGTCGTCCGCGCCTTTGCGGCGAGCGACCGGTGGCTCGAGGACCGCCAGGTCTTCAGCCGCATCCTGCCGCCGCCCGTGCCGCGCGAGGCGGTCGACCCGCGCACAGGCGGTTTGTCGCGGCAGTGCCGCGACCTGCGCGCCAAGATCGCGCGCCTGCGGCTGAGCAACGAGGCCGTGTGGGCGCGCGAGCGCGAGCGCGAGCAAGGCGGCGGCAAGGTCGAGACCCCTCTGGTGGTGCGCTTTGCCTACCACGCCCTCTGCCTCCTGCTCGACGCCGCGTTCAACAACCGGCCCATCCAGCGCTTCTGGTTCCTCGAGACGGTCGCGCGCGTCCCCTACTTCAGCTACATCAGCGTGCTGCACCTGTACGAGACGCTCGGGTGGTGGCGCGCGGGCGCCGAGCTGCGCAAGGTGCACGCCGCGCAGGAGCTCAAGTGAGATCTTTCGAGTGTTGGTTTTGGTTGTGGTCGTTCGTTTTTCTTTGTGGTCGTTTTTCTTTGTGGTCGTTTTTTTTGTGGTCGTTTTTCTTTGTGGTCGTTTTTCTTTGTGGTCGTTTTTTTTGTGGTCGTTTTTTTTGCGTGTGTTTCGCGGCCGCCGGCGTTTTTGTTCTTTTTGGACGTTTGGTGTTTGGGGGCGAGTGTCCGTTGCCGCGCGGCCGCCCTCCCCGCGAAAGGACGACGCCTCGAGAGCGAGCGCGCCGCCGCCGCGCCCCCGCCTTTTCTCAAAAAGACGACCGCCTAACCAACCAACCAAACAACCGACCAAACAAAACCAAAACAAAACAATCAACCCAACAAACAGCGAGCTCCACCACCTCCAGCTCTGCGAGTCCCTCGGCGGCGACCAGCTTTGGCTCGACCGCTTCCTCGCCCAGCACAGCGCCCTCGTCTACTTCTTGGTGCTGCTGCTGATGTATCTCTTGTCGCCCGCGCTCGCCTACAATTTCAGCGAGCTGATCGAAGCTCACGCGGTCGACACCTACGACGTCTTTTGCGAGACCAACGAAGCCCTGCTGAAGGAGCTGCCGCCGCCCTTCGTCATGGCCAAGTACTACCGGTCGGCCGACCTCTTCTACTTTGACGAGTTCCAGACGCGCCGCCGCGGCGCAGAGGCCGAGGCGGCCGCTGCGCTCGAGGGCGTCGTCGCGGCGGCGGCGGCCGTCGCCGCCGCCGCCGCGGTCGCCGGGGACGAGGGCGCCGGCGCCGGCGGCGCGAGCGACGACGAGGGCGCCGCCGCCGTAGCCGCCGCCCTCGGCGGCGGCGCCAACCTCGCCGCGGGCGTGCCCGCGCGCCCGGACGAGGCCGCCGAGGCCGCGCCCCGCCTGCCCCCGCGCCGCCCTGCCTGCAACAACCTGTACGACGTGTTTCGCGCCGTCGCCGAGGACGAGGGCGAGCACGTGGCGACCGTGGCGGCCTGCATCGACGGCACCGTGGCCTCGCAGCTGCTGGCAAAGGAAGATGAGAGGGAGGCGGCTCAGCAGGCGCTGCTGGACCGGGAGCGCGAGTGGCGGGAGCGGAGGGCGGAGGCGGAGCGGGAGTCGTGGCGGCAGAGCGGGACGCCAGCGGCGCGCAACGGCAACGGGCGCGCTTAGGACGCGGCGGCTTTTGGGGCGTTGTTTTTTGTTTTTCCTTTTTCCCCGCCGCCGCCGCCGCCGCCATTTTTGTGTTTCTTTCCCGGCGGCGCTTTTTCTCCATTCCGAACGCAATCCAATCCTATCCCTGCCCCCCAAGAAAACACCCACCCTCTGTGCGTTTTTGTGTTCTGTTGATGATACACCCCACCCCTCGCCTCCATGATGACGTCTGATTTTTGCAAACTACAGACTCCAAACACGATTCAAAAAACAATGCGCCAACGCCGCCGAGACGCCGGAAAAACAACAACAAACGAAAACGATCAAGGCGCCGCCGCCGCCCCGCCTCCACCTTGTTGCCGCTGCTCCTGCTGCTGCTGCTCATGCTGCTGCCCCTGCTCCTGCGGCTGCCCCTGCTGCTGCCCCTGCTGCTGCGCCTGCTGCTGCTGGTGCCGCGAGCACCACCCGCGCTTGGGCAGCGCCCTCCCCAAGCCCGTCCAGTCGGCGCTCCGCCGCAGGCCGCCCTCGTCGCCGCCCACGAGCGCGCGACACGCCACGCGCACGGCGCCCGTGGTGCTCGAGTGGGTCATGCGCTCCTGCAGCGACAGGGGCGCGGGGGGCGGCGGGGGCGGCGGCGGCACCAGGCCCGGGGGGGCGTCGGTGTCGGCGTCGTCGGCGTCCGAGGCGGAGGGAGCGGCCGCCGCTCGCGCGCCGCCGCCGGCGGCAGACGCAGCGCCCGCCGCCTCCCCGCCTGCCGCCGCCGCCTTGCCCTCTCCGCCCCCCCCCGCCGCCACCGCCTCCCGCGCCAGCGCCGCCAAGCCCGCCCCCGCCCCCGTCCCCGCCTCGGGCCTCCCCCGCGAGCCCGTCACGTCGAGCTGCACGCCCACGTAAAACTCGACCCCGCCGCCCGCGCCGCGCACGGGCGCCACGTGCAGCGCGTTCCAAAAGGCGCTGCCGTCCTTGCGGTAGTTCAGCAGGGTGACGGCCGCGGGGCGCGGCGGATCCTCGGCGAGGGCCGCGCGCAGGCGGGCCAGCTCGGCGGCGCTGGCGGCCACGGACGCCGCGTTGGCGCCGCCGCCGCCGCCGCCGCCGCCGTTTGCCACCGCCGCCGCGCCGGCCGCCTCGCCGCCCTCCCCGCCCTCGCCGCCCTCCCCCTCCCCACCGCAAGGAAGAGGCCTCCTCTGCAGGAATCGGCAGTTGCGCCCGACCACCTCGTCGCGGCCGTAGCCCGTCATGCGCAGGAAGGGCTCGGACGCGAAGACGATCGGGCAGTCGGGGCGGCGCGGGTCGCTGAGCACGAAAGCGGACTGGACGCGGAAGAGGTGCGACAGCAGGCGCGCGGGCACGGCGGGAAAGGAGGGGGACGGCGGCGCGGGCGCGGCGGCGGCGGCGGCGGCGGCGGACGAGGGCGGCCCGGCGGCAGGGCAGCCCGAGGCCGAGGCCGAGGCCGGGCGCGAGGGCGCGAGCGCGCGCGCGACGGCGACGGCCTCGCCCTCCTCGAGCGACGAGAGGGCGGCGAGCTCCTCCTCGTCGGACGTGTCGTCGGCGGCCGAGGCGCCCGCGGGGGGCGGGGCGGCGGCATGGGCGGCGCCGGAAGGGGCGGCGCCCAGCGCGCTGCGGCTGAGGGCGCGCACCAGGCGCCGCACCTTGCCCTTGGCGGCGGCGCGCGCCTCCTCGACGACCGATTCGGCCGCCGCGCGCGCCTCCTGCTCCTCCGCGTCCCCCTCGTCGTCCTCCTCCCCCTCCGGCGCCCCCCCTCCGCCTCCTCCTCCTCCTGCTTTAACCTCCTGCTCCCCGCCGCGCGCCGCCTTGCCCGCCGCCTCTGCCGGCCCGGCCCGCCGCGCCGCCCGCCGCGCCCGCGCCTGCTCGACCAGCGCCGTCACGTCCGTCTGCACGCCGATGTAGAGCGCCGTCGCCCCGCCCTCCTGCACGGGCGCCAGGTGGAACAGGCACCAGAAGGGCGTGCCGTCGCGCCTGTAGTTTAGCAGGCACACGTGGCACCCCCTCTCCTCGCGCAAGGCGTCGCGGATCTCTGCGACCTTGCGCCGCGAGGTGCCGGGCCCTTGGAGGAAGCGGCAGTTGCGCCCGAGGACCTCGGAGGGCGGGTAGCCCGTGAGCTCGGTGAAGCCCCGGCTGCAGTGGACTATGGGGTAGTCTCGGGCGCGCGCGTCGGCGACGACAAAGGCGAACCGGAGCGAGGCTAGGTCGGCAGCCCGCGACGCGGAGAGGGCCGGCAGGAGCGTCGTCGGAGGGGCGTGGTGGCCGCCCAGCACGACGTCCCGCACGCCCGCGGAAGCAAGAGCCTGCTGGGGCAGCGGCGGCAGCGGCGGCGGCGGCGGCGTCGCGAGTGGCAGGGCTGCGGCCGGTGCGGTCGGCGCGACTGCCGCGGTGACCGACATGATCGCGTGTGGTCGCCCTGGGAGAAAGGGACAGAGGGCGCGCGCGCGCGACAGGAGGACCTGTGGCCGTTTCGCGCCTTCTCAAATCGAGGTGCCTGGGACGCGCCGCCGCGCCGATCGAGAGAGTGGTGATGATGCAGGTCGCGCGCGCCCGATGCAGCGACCGGCCTTCCAAGTTGATGGCCGCGGAAGGGAGCGGTGAAGTTGGGGGCCGGAACAAACGGACAACAAAGGGATGGTGAGATTTTTTTTGACGCGGGGACGCGTGCGAGGAACGAGACTATTGTGTACGGAGAGGATGGGCGCTATGCGATGATTGGACACGTCGAGTATATTTGAAGGGGTGACATGAGGTGAAGAGCGAGAGGCGCGACCTGGTTAACGCGCGGCCAAGCGGCGGCAAAGCGGCTAAGACGCCGACGCCCGACACGCCGACGGGCGGCGACGAGGCGCGCGGCCTAGTTTCTCGCGCCCCCCTTGTTCTTCTTCGCCCCCTTGCTCATCAGCTTGCGCAGAAACTGCGGCATGCCCCCGCCGCCGCCGCCTGCCGCACCACCACCACCATCGTCCTCCGCCCGCGACCGCTTCTTGCCGCTCTTTGTCTCGGCGCTGCCGCCGCTGCCGCCGCCGCCGCCGCCGCCGCCCGACGCCGCCGCCTCGGCCGCCTCGCGCCGCCGCCGCCGCTCGCGCTTGTCGTCGCGCGCGTGCCGCCGCCCCGACTCGTCCCCGGGCACCAGGGCGACCGTGCCCGTGGCCGCGTGCACCGCCCGCCGCGCCGACCCGAGCCCCGCAATGTCAGCCAGGTCTTTTGCTGCTTCTGCTTCTGCTTCTGCTGCCGGGGGCGGCGGCGGCGGAAGGCCAAACGACCTCCGCCCGAGCGCTGGCAAAGGGGCCCCCGGCGGCCTGGCGGCGCCGCCCGTCGCCGCCACGACGACCAGCGCGGCGGGGCTCCGCGCCCCCGCCGCCGCCGCCGCGCGCGCCCGCGCGGCCTCGACGCCGCCCGCGAGCACCCAGCGTTCGCCGTGCGGGTCGTGCACGGGTAGGCAAGGGGCCGACGGCGCGGCGGCGGCGGCGGCGGCCGGCGAGGGCGGCGGCGGCGGCGCGGGCGCGTCGTCCCCTCCCGCCTCGGCGGCCGCCGCCGCCTCGCGGCCGGCCCGCTGCGCCTCGATCGCCTGCTTTTGCGACTGCGCGCGCTTCATGAACCGCATGGACATGAGGCCCGCGCCGAGCGGCAGGCAACCGGGCTTGAAGTTTGGCGAAGGGCCCACGGTTCCGGCGTCGACGGCGGCGCGGCGCCCGCCGCTGCCGCCGCCGCCTCCTTCTCCTCCCACGCCGCTCATCTTCCTCTGCGTCTTCTCTGTCGAGCTTGCGAGGTGTGACACTTCAGGTGGTGACTCTAGGGCGCTTGCCGTAGGGGTTGTATAGAGAGGGCGGATCAAGCAAACAGGGCCCGCCGACTTCGTCTTGACTTTTTGTCGCGACCAAAGAGGCAAAAGAGGGGGTGGATGCGTGAGGTGGAGCTTGTCGACCGTTTGTTGCGTTTAGTGTGTATGTGTGCGATTTGGAGTGACAGAGGCGAAGACTGAGAGAGAGCCGCTTTCAAAGTTGCGTCGGCGAGCGCGCGCGCGCGACGTCGGCTCGCCCACCGTCAGCACGACGCGATGAGGTGCTCCTTTTCACGGCGGCCTCCTCCTCTCACTTCTACCTCCCGAAGGCGTCCGATCGATTCCCACTACTCTTCACAAACGAAAGTAGTCGCGCCCCTTGACGGTCGAGCAAACCTCTCGGATCAGCGAGGTCCTGGACCCACGACCAACGCACACTCGCTGTGACCGACGGCGGCCAACCTCAGCACCGACTGACAGACACGCACACGCGCACACACACTCGCTGCGCTGCGAGTGCGCTCGACACAAAAAAAGGCGAGCGACCCCCCGCACGGGCGACGGCGGCGACGACGTGAATAATGGCGTCGGCCAGCGGCGGCGGCAGCGCGGCGCCACGCAAGGACCACGACCTCGCCCTCTACGCGCGCCTGGACGAGCAGCTGCTCGAGCTCGTGGACGCGTTCGCCAACCTGGTGCGGGCGGCGCGGGGCCCGGACGACGAGCAAGTGCTGGGCGGGCTCGTGGAGGGGGTGGTGGGGGACGGCGGGGGCGGCGGCGGCGGCGGCGGCGGCGGCGGCAGGGCGCGCGGCGGCGGCGGCGGCGGCGGAGCAACGACGGCGGCAGCAGCAGGAGGAGGAGGCGCGGCGGCGGCGGCGCGCGCGCCGGGCGAGCTGCCCGAGGTCCTGGCCGAGCGCGTGCTGGCCGCAGGCCACGCGTGCGTCGAGGCCGTCGCCGAGCTCAAGCGCGGCGCGGTCCTCAGTGACTTCGACGCGCTCGTCGCGCTCGTGCGCGCGCGCCGCGCGGGGCTGGAGGCCGGCGCCGCCTCGGCCGAGCGCGCGCTCGGACGCTGCGCGGCCGAGGGCGCAGCGCTGCTGCGCGACCTCGAGGGGCACTACTACGCATCGTCGCACCCGGGCCCGTTGCCGCCGATGCCCGGGGACGCGACGGCGGGGCGGCTCGCGGCGCTGGCGACGGCGGGGACGTGGGGGGACGACGACGACGACGAGGAGGACGGCGGCGATGCTGCAGTCGCGGCGGCGGGGGCGGCATGAGGCGGCGGCGGAAGAGGCGCCTAGACGCAACATTCTTTCTACCCAATTTCCTCTTGCAAGTTTTCACCAGTCCCAGGCAGAGTTGGACGACTTGAGCGGGGCTCGCGGGGCCTCGGCCGGCTTTTGGGGCGACGAGGCGGTCACGCGCCGCTGGCCCCCGCCGCCGCCGCTGCTGTCGCCGCCGCCGCGCCCGCCGCCGCGCCCGCCCCTCCCGCCGCCGCCGCCGCCCCTCCCGCCGCCGCCGCGCGACGGCGCCGCTGCCGCCGCCGGCTTCTTTCCGTCGATCTGCGCCATGACCGCCGCCGCCAGCGCCGCCGGGTCAAAGGGCACCGGCTCGCGCGCCTCGCCGTCCACGTCGCCGCCGCCTTTTTTCGCCGCCGTCTTTTTCCGCGGAGCTTTGGCGGGAGCGGCGGCGGGGGCGGAGCCGGCGGCGGGCGTCGTCGTCGCCGCCGCCGCCAACGGGGCAGCGGCGGTAGCCGCCGCCGCCGCCGCCCGTGCTCCTCCTCCTCCTCCCTCTCCCGCCAGCCTCGCCTTCTCCGCGCGCACCTCGGCCAGCTCCGCCTCCACCTCGGCCCGCAGCCTCGCCCGCCGCTCCTCCGGCGACTCGGCCTCCTCCGCGTTGGTCAGCGGCACGTCGTCGTCCGCGTCGACGACCACCTCCATGCCCGAGGCGTCGCGCAGAAAGACGGGGGCGGCGCCGCCGCTCTTGCCGCCGCCGCCGCCGCCGCCGCCGCCCCTGGCGCCGCCGCCGTAGCCAAAGGAAAAGGCGTCGTCGAGCGGCGCGACCGTCGCTGCCGCGCCGCCCCTCCTTTTGCTGCTGCTGCCGTCGGTGGCGCCGCCGCCGCCGCCCGACAGGCGGTTGGCCTCGGCGGTGGCCGAGCCGGCGTTAGCCTTTTTCTTGCCGGCCGGCTTGGCGGCGCCGCCGGCCTTGGCTTGCCCCGGCCCGGCCTCGGCGCCGCCGGCCTCCTCGTCCTCCGCCGCCGCCGCCGCCGCCGCCGCCGCCGCCCTCGCCTCGCCGTCCTTCTCGCGCTTGCGCTGCGCCGCCGTCTGCTCGCGCCTCGGGTCCGGCCCGTCCCGCAGCTCCCCGCCCGACGCGTGCGCTTCCCGCATCACCGCCCCTGCGGCTCCCGCCGCCGCCCCGGCCGCCAGCCGCGCCGCCAGCCGCTCCACGACAAAGCGCTCGCGCGGCTCGGCGACCGACACGACCACGCCCGCGGCGCCGAACCGGCCCGCCCGCCCCGCGCGGTGCGCATAGTGGGCGGCGCTCGACGGCAGCTCCAGGTTGACCACGCAGTCGACGCGCGGCAGGTCCAGGCCCCGGGCGGCCACGTCGCTGACCACTAAGGCGCGCACCTCCCCGCGGGCGAAGCGCTCGAGCGCGCGCTGCCGGGCCAGCTTGCCGAGGTCGCCGTGCAGGGTGATCGCGTCGACGCCCCGCGCGCGCAGTTTGAACGCCGCGTCCTTGAGGCGCGGGCCGCTGTTCATAAACACCAGGGCGCGCGCCTCGGGACCCAAGGTGGCGAGGGCGCGTCGGGCGGCGTCGGCCTTGTCGCGCGGGGCGCTCACCAGGTAGACGTGGTCGAGGCCCGGGGGCATCTGGGGCGCGAGGCCGGCCGCGGCCTCGGCGCCGCCGGCCGCGCCGACGGTCGGGGCGGCCGCCTCGCCGCCGCCCGTGCCGCGGTGGCCCCATCCCCACTCGGGGCCGGAGGAGGAGGAGGCAAACGCGGAGGAAGAGGACGGGCCCATCTGCGCGGCGTCCACGCCCATGGCCAGGTCGATCTCGGCGTCCGAGACGATGCGCGGGGCCGGCATGGAAGAGGGGGAGGAGGAGGAGGACGCCGCCGCCGGCGCCGCCGCCGCCGCCTTGTGGACAGCAGCGGACGTGACGAGCGCAAAGCCGCGGGGGGCCGGGCCCCAGCGCGCAAATCGCGAGAGGACCGACAGGGAGAGGGTCGCGCTGACCAGCATGGTCTGGCGCGGGGGGTTGAACATGTCCTCTTGCTCGACCGGGTCGGCCGTCCTGTTGTTGCCGCCCCCGGCGATGGCGGCGGCGCCGCTGGCCGGCCCCCCCGCGCCCTCCTCCCCCGCCGCGCCCCCCGCCTGCTCCTCCCGCCACGCGAGCCGCCTGCCGCAGTGCGCCATCACGTGCTCCAGGTCCCGCTCGAAGTTGGCGGCCAGCAGCTGGTCCGCCTCGTCCAGCACCAGTAAAGGGCACCCGTGCAGCCGCAGGTCCCCCGCCCGCACAAACTCGGCGAGGCGGCCAGGCGTGCCGACGACCAGCAGCGGCCGGAGCTCGAGGAGCGCCTCTTTCTGGCGCGCGGGGTTGGCCCCGCCGATGCACTGCTGCGCCGCGCGCTCGAGGCCCGCGGGCCTGAGCAGGGCGCGCGCGACGCGCACGATCTGCATGGCCAGCTCCTTGGACGGCGCGACGACCACCGCCTGAACGCGGCACGCCGCCTCGGAGGCCGCCTGCCGCTCGGCGCGCGAGAGGCGCGTGTCGCGCACGCGCTCTGCCGCGCGGCGCGCGCGAGAGATGGCGAGCGTCAGGGCCGGCAGGAGGTAGGCGAGCGTCTTGCCGCTGCCCGTGTACGACTGCACGGCGACGCCCGGGAGGCGGCGGCGCAGGACGGCGGGGAGGGCCGACTCCTGGATGGGGCTCGGGAGCGGGGGGGGCATGTTGGATGAAAGGGCGGCGGCGGCGGACGACGACGACGACGAGGACGAGGACGAGGCGGCCGCCGTGGCGACGGCGTGGGCGGCGGCGGCGGCGGCGGCGGCAGCCGCGGCGAGGGTGACGCCCTCGGGCCTGCCCCCCGCGTTGAGCAGGGCGTGCAGGCCGGGGATGAGCACGGGGTCGACACCGAGCTCCTCGAACGAGGGGATCGGTGGCTCGTCGTCGTCGTCGTCCTCCTCCTCCTCCTCCTCGTCCAACGCGGCAGCAGGGGCGGCCGAGGCCGAGGCGGCGGCGGCAGCGGCCCTGGCGCCACGGGGGCGGCGGCGGAAGGCGGCGGCGGCGGCGACGGCCGTCGTCGCGCCGTCGGTCGCCGCCCGCGGCGCCGCTGCTGCCGGTGGCGGCCCGGAGACCAGGCGGGCCGCGAGCTTGCGTCCGTAAGTCAGGCCCGCGCGCCTCGCCAGGATTGACGGGGGGCGCGCGAGGCGCGGAGGCGGGGGGCCGCTCGCGACTTGCGGAATCGCACTCGCCGGCGCCATTTCCTTTCGTCTCGAATCGCCCTCCTGTTTTGGCTTAGTTCCTGTGTGCGAGACGGTTGTGCGAATGTTTCACTTCTAGTAGAGGTTTGGTCCTCATGCGTGGTCTCTCGCGAAGTTGCCTCGCGCTTGTCCCCGTGTTTGCACCGCCGCCGAAGTTCAGGGGCCGTCGCTCGCGCGCGCGCCCCGCCGCCCTCCCTCCCTCTCTCGCCGCCCGCGCTCACCCCCGCCACCCCCACAGCCTCAAAACGGTGTCCGCCACGCCGTCGCCGCAAAACCCCACGTGCAGCATCATGACGTAAAGCTCGGCCAAAAACAGCCCGGGAAGCCACCCCCGCCGGTGCGCGCAGAACAGGTGCTCCGTCTCGCCGCCGAAACCGCCGCCGTAGGCCGCCTTGTGCCGCGCGAGCCCGCCGAACGAGTAGAGGCGCCCGTCGGCGCACACGAAGAAAAACTGCGCGGCCAGGCGCATCCAGGCCGCGCCGCCGCCAAAGGGGCAGGCGCCCGCGGGCGCGTCTAGCAGCCCCGCAAAGGGGGCCAGGCCCAGGTCGACGGGGAGGGGCCCGCCGCCGCCGCCGCCGCCGCCGCCGCCGCCGCCGTTGCCGTTCTTTTCCATGGCGTGGTGCGTCAGCATCTTGAGCGTGCCGCGGTGCGCCGCCCGCCGGGCGCGCGCGGAGGCGAGCACGTACCCGACCACGCGCCCGCCCTCGAACTGCGAATCGAGCACGGCAAAGCCGTCGATCTCCCGCCCCGCTCCGCCGCCCCACTCCTCCTCCCCCGCCGCCGCAGCGTTCGCCGCCGCCGCGCGCTCGGCCAGCAGCACGCGGACGCCCGCCGCCTGGTCCCGCTCTCGCGCCCGCCGCCCGCCCTCCCCCTCGCCCAGGAAGTCGAGCGCGCGGCAGAAGACGCGCAGCTCGCGGTCTCCCGTCGCCTTTTGCGCGCGCCAGTCGGCCGAGACCTCGCGCATGGCCGCGCGCTGCCCCGGCGACAGGGCCGCCGGAGAGACCTCGACGACCCGCAGGCCAGAGCTGAGGGCGCGGCGCGCGTCCTGCTGGGCGCTGCGGGTCCCCGGGCCGCGCCGGCCCCCGCCGGCGGACGGCGGGGGCAGGCGCACACGGGTCGAGAGGCCCCAGTCGTTGACGACAAACGTCGGGCGACCGCGGCCCGGCGGGCCGGCGTCGCGCGACACGCACTCTGCAAACTCGCGCGAGCAGTAGCAGAAGAAGGCCTCTGCCGCCGCCCCGTCGCCGCCGTCGTGCGCCTCGAGGAACCGGCGCGCGATCAAGGGCCACGCTTCCCTGGGCGCGAGCGGGTCGCCCGCGGCCATGACGCCGCGGACGCCGTAGCGCTCGGCGGCGACGAACGCGAGGCTGCCGCCGCCTTGCGCTTGCTGCTTTTCGCCGCCGCCGTGGCTGGTGGGGCCGCTAGCGCCGCCTCGTGCGGCGGCCACAAACGCGAGGCCGCCGCCTGGCGCCTGCCCTTGGGGCCCTCGGTCTTCTTGCTGCTTGTCGTCGGTGTCGCCGCCGCCCACGCCCGCGTCCGGGACGTAAAAGTGGGAAAACTCGGGGTTGACGAGCGAGGCGTAGGCGAGGGCGCCGGCGCCGTGCGCGCGCGCTAGCGGCAGCAGGAGGGCGAGGTCGGCGCCCGACGACGACGGGGAGAGGATCAAAAAGGGGGCCGCCGGGCGCTGCTGCTGCTGTTGCCGCTGCTGGGCACGTTGCCCGCTGCTGCTGCTGGCGCCCGACGACGACGATGCGACGGCGGCGTCGATGGTGATGATAAAGTCCGGCGGCGCCAAACCCTCCTTTCCGCCGCCGACCCCGTCTTCCCCGCCCCTGCCGCTCTGGTGGGTCGTCGCGGCCGTCGCCCGGCGCGAGAGGTGCCGTCCGCCTTGGCGCCGCCACGCCGCCACGACCCACGCCACAGGAATCGTCACACACAGAGCCAAACCCAGGACGAGGCCGCCCAGGACGGCCCCGAGGCGGATGAGGATTTTCTGCGGCATTTTTCTCCCGCTTTTTTAGGTTGGGTTGTTTTTTTTCTCGATGTTTTGGTAGCTGCCGCCCCAGTGGCCCGGCGCCCAAAAAAAAAAAGGAAACAAAACTTGTGAGGTCCGGGCAATCTAAGCCTCGGTACCTTTTGGGTTGATGGGTGATTGAAGACCGCTTGGGAAAGGGGGGTGGAGGTTCCTCTGCTCCCCCTTGGCCGAAGAGAGCGAGAAGAAGGAGACACAGCGCGGCCTCGCGGCGCCTTGGGGCGACGCTCTGAGGCGCCGCCCACCTCGACGACGGCGCGCCGCCCAGAAACAGGCAAACGCACTGCGACGACCAATCACACCAACGCCACGCGCTCGCCAATTCCCAATCACTCACACATCGCTCATCTCTCCAAGCACCATCACATCGCAGCATAAAGAGATCGCGTCAAGTCATAACTATCTCCCTCAATCGCCCTCTCCATCCCCCCCCCTCATCCTCCCCCGCCGCCGCATCAATGCAGCGCCGGCTGGTGGTCGCGCCTTCCTTGCGCCTACTCTGGCGGCAGGCCTGGGCGACGGCTGACGAGCGCGCGGCGTCAGCGGGAACGACAGGACGAGGAGCGTCCTTCCTCCACGCCAGCAGCATCGACGACGCTCGCGGAGCCGGCTGCAGCAGCAGCAGCAGCGTGGCGGCGGGGCACGCGTCGCTAGGGGTAACAGCATCAACAGCAGCAGCACTGTCAGCAGCAGCACCACGACCGTCGTCGATCCCCTCTGCCCGTCGCCGCTTCTCGAGCGCCGCCGCCGCCGCCGACGCCGCACCCGCGCCCGCGCCTCCCCTTTCGCCGCAAGCACCGCCACAGATGCAGCAGCAGCAGCAGCAGCAGCAGCAGGCACCAACCGCAACAACAACGCAGCAGGCCGACGTCACCCTCTCCGACAGCGCCGTCGCCCGCCTGCTCGAGCTCCAGCGCCGCGCGGGCGGCAGGCCCGTCGCCCTGCGCGTCGAGGTCGAGGGCGGCGGCTGCAGCGGCTTCCAGTACGTGCTCCGGCTCGAGGAGGGGGAGGCGGCCGCCGCGCCTCCGGCCGCCGGCGAGGCCGCCTTCGAGCGCGGCGGCGCGAGGCTGCTGGTGGACGAGGTGTCCCTGGGAATGCTGAGGGGGGCGGTGGTCGACTTTGAGGACACGCTCATGCGGTCGGCGTTCCACGTGGCGTCCAACCCCAACTCGGAGGCCAGCTGCGGGTGCGGCAGCTCGTTCGCCGCCAAGGGGCTGTGACAGCTTTGTTTTTTGTTTCTTTTTTGCGTTTGTTGGGTTGGTTTGGCGGCGCCCCTGCAAACAAAAGCGCAGCGCAGATATTTGTTTTTGTGAGGGCAACATCGCCGCCGCCGCCGCACGTGGGGCCGCGACCGTTGCTGCTGCTGCTGCTGCTGCTGCTGATGCTGCGACCCTTGATCCCATGTAATTTTAGCAGCACCTGCCTCTCGATGATATTTGAGGCGCTCCCTCTCCGTCGCCCTCTTCGTCGCCGTCGTCGCGCTCTCCTCGCCGCGCGCCGCCGGTTGCGCACCTCCCTTTCTCCGACGCCCGCCACCCCCGACCCCCCCTCACCTCCGCGGCGCCTCCAGCAGCTCCACCCCGAGCGACGCGCACAGCCGCCGCACCAGCGGCGCCTCGCCCGCCGTCGCGACAGTCAGCACGAAGGACGCGCCGCCGCCGCCGCCGCCCCCTGGCCCCGCCCCGAGCCGGCCGACGCGCCCCGCCCGGTGGGCGTAGGCGGCCGCCGTGCAAGGCGGCTCCAGGCTGACGACGGCGTCCAGGCCCGGCAGGTCGAGGCCGCGCGCGGCCAGGTCGCTGGCCACGAGGGCGGCCAGGCGGGCGGGCGCGGCGGGCGACGCCTGCCGGCGGCGCGCGGGGGGGGGCTCGGCGGCGCGGGCGTCGTCGGCAAAGAGCGGCGCGGGGTCTGGCCGCCGCCATTCCTTCTCGGGGTTGTCGTCGTCGCCATCGTCGGTGTCGTCGTCGTCGTCGTCGTCGTCGTCGTCGCCGTCGCCGTCGCCGTCGACTTTGCTGCCGTCCTGTGCCTCCTGCCGCTGCTCCTGTCGCCGCCTGCCTCTGCCACCGCCGCCCCCGCGCCCGCCACCGCTGGGCGTCCCCGCCGCCGCCGCCGCGCGCGCAAAGCCGTCGAGCTGCGCCTTGCGCTGGGCCGCGGGCAGGCCGCCGTGCAGGACCCACACGCCGCCGCCGCCGCCGCCGCCGTGGCCGCCGCCGCCTCCCCCGCCGCCGCCGGCCGAGCGCAGCTTTGCCGCCGTGTCTTCAAGCCTCTGGCCGCCCCGCTCGCTGGCAAAGACCAGGGCCGCGCGCGCGCCGACGGCGCGCAGGGCCGCGCGCGCGGCCGCGGCCCGGTGCTGCGGGGGCGCGAGGACGAGCACGTGCCGCGTGCCGCTCGCGGGGCGGAGCGCGCCCCTGGCCGCCGACGGCGGGGGCGGCGGCGGCGACGGCCGGCGCTTGGCTGGCGGCACCGCCGCCGCCAGACTCTCGGCAGCGGCAGCGGCGTCTGGGATAAACACGGGAGTAGCATAATGCTGTTGCTGCTGCTGCTGCGGATGCGACGGCGGCGACGGCGGCGACGGCGACAGCAGCGGCAGCAGGGCCGCCAGCGCGCCCGGGCGGCGGAGCGTCGCCGACACGAGCACGGCGCCTGCGCGCACGCGCGGCGGCACGGCCGCGCACACGGCCGCGAGCGCGGCCGCGTAGCCCTTGGGATTGATTCCGAAGCTCTCGTCCGCTTCGTCATCGCTGCCGCCTGCCTCTGCGGGGAACGGCCCGCCCTCCCGCCGCGCCCCCGATGCCGCCGCCGCCGCCGCCGCCGCCGCCGCTGCACCCGACGCCGCCGCCGCCGCCAGCCCCGAGGCAAGCTGGTCCGCCTCCTCCAGCACGAGCGCCCCAAACATCCGCCCGTCCAGCGACCCGTCCGCGAGCAGCCGCGCCAGGCGCGCGGGCGTGCCCGCCACCAGCGCGAGCGGCGCGGGCGGCGGGCGGTCCGCGCGCCGCCGCTCGCGCGCCAGGCGCCGCCCGGCCTGCCGCCGCCGCGCGCGCGCCTCGCGCTTCGCCCCGCCCTCGCCCTCGCGGCTCAAGGGGCGCGTGTCGTCGGCGCCGAGCTCGGCGAGCGCCGCGCGCTGCCGGGACGCGCTGGCGCCGCCGATCAGCAGCTGCACGCTGCCGGCGGCCGTCGAGGATGACGAGAGGGAAGAGGAGGAGGAGGCGGCCGTCGCCCCCCGCTTGCCGCCGCCGCCGCCGCCCGCTCCTCTCCCGCCGGGCGGCCCCTCCTGCGGCAGGAGGAGGAGCCGCCTGCCCACGCGCGCGACCTGGGCCGCCAGCTCCTGCGAGGGGGCGACGACGAGCACGGCGCCGCCGCCGCCGCCGCCCCCGCTCTCGCGCCCCCGCAGCCACCGCGTCACGGCCGGCAGCATCCACGCGAGCGTCTTGCCGCTTCCCGTCGGGCCCGCGAGCGCCGTGGCGCGGTGGCAATCGGCGGGGGCGGCGTCCGCGGCGTCCGCGGCGAACGCCGCGCTGGCCTCGTTGTCGGGCCTCGCCAGCAGCACGCGCGCCGCCGCGCATTGGTCCGGCGTGGGCGCGCGCACGCCCGGGGGCAGCCTCGCGATGAGCGCCGGGTGGATGCCGAGGGCTTCGAACGTGGGCGGGGGGCGGTCGGCGGGTGGCGGAGACGCGCAAAAGTGCATAGAGAGGACCGGCCTGCTGCTGCCGCTGCCGCTGCCGCGGGCCTGGTGCCGCCGCGCGCACAGGAGCACGCCCCTGATCATCTGGATGGTCGCATCTTGATGTTTGATATGGGTTTTTGATCGGCAAGGGGGCTCTTTGAAGGAGGGGCGCCCCGCGCGCGACGTGCGTCGCCGTCGATCGATCGGCCGCTCGCGCGCCTGGTCAAAACACCGCGCGCGCTCACTCCCGCCCTCCGCCAATCCCTGTTTCGTGACAAAGCCTCCCCTCCCCTGCGTGTCAAACTGTCGCATACTTCTCTTCGAATCTGCCCCTAGCGCAGCTCCATCAAACAAACTGCAAAACCACCACCACCAACATCGCGGCAAAAATACCCGCCCTCTCTCCCTCCCGCTCGACCCGAGCCGTCCGTTCAATCCGAATCCGGGAGATCGAGTCGACATCGCACCTCTGGGCGCGCAAATGGCGACCTCGCTCGGCGCCAGCGCGCCGCGCGGGGCCGCGATCGCCAGCAGAAGCAGCTCATCATCAACGTCATCATCGTCGACGCGCCATCCCCCCTTCGCCGCCAATGTGATGCTCTCGCCGTCCCCGATGCGCGTTGCGATGCTGGCGACGCGCGCGTGTGGCGGGCGCGCGCGCCATCAACACAACAACGTCGTCGTCACACGCGTCGCCGCGTCCGACCTCTCGGGCGCGCGCGACGACGCGGACGTCGTGGCCGCGACGACCGCCGTCGGCAGCAACAGCCACAACAGCGTCGCCCCTGCGACCGCCGTCACTGCCGCCTCCGCCACCTCGGCCGCATACGCCTCGGCCCCCCCCTGGGCCCGATCCACCAGCACCGCCTCGTTCAGCAGCCGCGACGACGACGAGGACGCCGACGCGGTCCACGGCGCCGCCGCCGGCGGGGACCCCCACAACGGCCGGCACGCCGCCGCCGCCGCCGCCGCCGGCAGCGTCCCGCCGCCGCCGCCGCCGCCGCCGCCGCCGCTCGAGCTGCCGGCGGAGGAGCTCTTCGACGCGCGCCACCTGCCCCCGCCGGGCGCATGGACGCCCGACCTGCTGCTCTACTTCCCCCTGGGGTGCGCCCTGGCGTCCGCGCGCGTCGCCCTCTGGGTCGCGTGCATCGCCCTCGATCTGCCGGCCTTTCGCGCCCCTGGGATGGCGGCCGCGTTTTTGTCGCTCGCGGGCGTCCGCGTGGCGTGGAGGCACGCCGGGCGCATCCCGCCGCCGCCGGCGCCGGGCGGCGGCGGCGGGGAGCGGCACGTGCTCGTGAGCTACCACGTGAGCGTGGGGGACCTGCTGATGCTGTTTGCGGTGCCGCCGGGAGGGGCGGAGGAGGAGGCGGGGGGCGGGGGAGCGGCAGAGCGAGCTGCGGCTGCGGCGAGGGGAGCGCGAGCGCCGCCGCCGCCGCCGCCGTCGTCGCCGGGCTCTGCCGCCGCCGCCGACCTCGCCGGCCGCCCGAGCCGCCGACGGTACGTCCATCTGGTTACGAGCGCCCTTCCTGGCGCCGTCACGGCCACGCGCAACCTGCCGGCGCTCCTGCGCCCGGCGTCCAGGGCCACGTACGACCGCCTGGCGGGGGCGGCGGCGGCGGATGCGGCTCCTGCTGCTGCTGCTGCTGCCGCCGCTGCTCCTGCTCCTGCCCGTGCCTCTGTTCCCGCTGACTCGCCGCTCCGCCGCCGGCAGCAGCTGCTGCTGCTGCAGAAGCAGCAGCGGGAAAGGCAGCAGCGGAAGCAGCGGCCCGGCGCCGACGCGTTGTCGGGCCGAGAGCAGCAGGAGGAGGACGACGAGGACCTGTCGGCGCCCGTGCACGTCTTCCCCGAGGGCGGCATGACGCACGGCCGCGCGGCGATGCTCTCCTTTTCGCGCGGCTTCACCCGCCTGCTGCTCGCCGGCGGCGGCGGCGGCGGCGGCGGCGGCCCCGGTCCCGCGGGCGCTGCCGTCGCCGTCGTCCCCGTGGCCCTGCGCCTGCGCGTCCACCCCGTCGCGCGCCGCGTGCGCTCGCACACCCTCACCTCGGGCTTCCTGGCCAACCTGTTCTGGTTCTCATTCGCGCCCTGGACCGAGCTCGAGGCCACGGCCTTGCCCTCGCAGACGTGGGAGCCGGGCCGCACGGGCGAGGGCCGCGGCGCGTTCGTGCGGCGCGTGCAGGCGGCTATCGCGGAGGAGCTCGGGGTCGGGGTGGCGGCCATGGGCGTGCAGCACAAGCGGCAGCGGGCCGCCGAGGCGGCGGCCGCCGCGTCGGGCGCTTCACCGCCGTCGCTGCCCCCTTGGCTGGCCGGGGGCGGGGGGCCCGGGGCGCGGCAAGGGGGAGGAGGAGGATGAGCACGGGCGGGCGGGGGACGACGGGGAACGACGCCGACGCCGACGCCGACGCCGACGCCGACGCCGAAAGTGTTGCGAACACGCCCTTTGTCAATTCTTAGCGCGCCCTGTGTCGCAGCTGCTTTCATCCACACACGCACTCACACGCGTCACCAGCCCTTGTTCAAAAGCACGCTAACCTCGTCGAATCGACTCACGGAACAATTTGGCGCAAATCCGCACTCCCTTCAAACCCTTCCCCCCCTTCCGGCCAATCCGATTGTCCTGAGGGCAGAGGCCGACAACAACCATGATCCTGACACAGCGCGCGCCATTGCTGCGGCGGCCACATGGCGCAACCGCGCGCGCCGAACACGTGGTCTCGTCCTCCTCCTCCCCCACCCGCACGCCCCATCCCTCCCTTCTCTTCTGCGCATCCCGGGACTGCTCGACGATCGCCGCGTCCAGTGCACGAGCGTCAGCAGCAGGGATTGGATCGACCGGCGCGACACTAACAACACCAGCAGCAGGAGCAACCCCGAGCGCCGCCACGGCGCGCCGACGCCGCCGCCCGCTCGCCGGCGACGCCCCCTGCGCCTCCTCCTCGGCCGGCGCGGGCGGCGACGACGCCGCGCCCCGCGCGCCCCCCGCCCTCGGCCCCCTCGAGCGCCGCTTCGCCGCCGCCGCCCGCGCCTTCACCATGGCCTTCCCCGCCTGGGTCCTCGCCGCGGCCCTCTCGGGCGCCCGCTGCCCGCGCCTTTTCGCCTGGGTGTCAGACGGAGGCGTCACCGCCGCCCTGGCCGCCTGCATGCTAGGGATGGGCCTGACGCTCACGCTGGCCGAGATCGCGGCCGTGTTCGCGCGCCGCCCGCAGCTCCTGCTCCTGGGCATGGCGCTGCAGTACACGGTCCTGCCGTGCGTGGGGTGGGCCATCAGCCGCTACTGGGGGCTGGCGCCGCCGCTGGCCGCCGGCGTCGCGCTCGTCAGCTGTATGCCGGGGGGCACGGCGAGCAACATCGTGGCGCTGATCGCCAAGGGGGACATGGTGAGAGGAGGGATGTTTGTTGGGGTATGTGGGGGGACGAAAGGAGAGAGGGGTTGTGGACCGGGGGCGGGGGGAAGGACGGGCGGTCCAAAAGCGCCGGATCGAAACCAAAAAAAGAAAAGAAAAACCATCTCTTGCCCGAAAACGAAAAAAACACCCCAATCAACCCCCCCCCATCAAACAAACAAACAAAACAAAACAACACCTCCAGCCCCTCTCTCTAATGATGACGACCGCCTCGACCGTCCTTGCCGTCGTCACCACCCCCTTGCTGACCAGCCTGCTGCTCGGCGCCCTCGTCCCTGTAGACGCCGGCGCCATGCTCCTGTCGACGGTCCAACTCGTTTTGGCCCCCGTGCTCCTCGGCGCCGCCCTCAACCAGTGGGCGCCCGCGTTTGTGTCGCGCGCCCGCCTCTACACCCCGGCCCTGGCCACGTGCCTTGTTGCCCTGATCGTGGGCAGCATGACGGCCAACAACAGCGCGGTCGTGTTGCGGAGCGGGTGGGACATCGCGGCGGCGGTGCTGACGCTGCACGGAGCGGGGTTTGCGCTCGGTTATGGGGTCAGCAAGGGGCTGGGCCTGTCGGACCGGGTCGCGCGGACCAACTGCATCGAGGTAGGACTTTTGGCGCGGGGGTGGGGGAGGGGGCCGGTGTGGTTTGACCGGGGGGGGGGGGGGGGGGGGGGGGGCCGGGGGGGGAGGGGGTTTTTTTGCCCAGGGGGGGGGGCGGGGGGGGGGCAAGTCTTGTTTGGGGCGGGGGGCGACCCCGCCACCGACGGCGG